>ENA-OQQU01000097-OQQU01000097.1-human-gut-metagenome-genome-assembly--contig:-NODE-97-length-56921-cov-31.998294_pt1 | contig 56921 bp, 46 predicted proteins | sample MGYA00243233_ERZ505096 | MGnify/ENA primary metagenome ERZ505096 (study PRJEB26097, sample SAMN02712159) | human gut metagenome | biome: Gut microbiome | host: Homo sapiens | place: Denmark: Copenhagen... | reverse complement strand
CACACAGCAAATGTGGTAAACCTTGCAAGACGAGAGTCAGTCCAAGTAGCTCTTGTAGCCTAATGTTCCACGCGTGGAACACGACTTTACGGGAGTGGTGGCTCCAGACGTGACTGAAAATGAAAAAATCGGCTCTAAAACAGAGCCGATGATATAAAAAACAATGAGTATGATCGGAAAAATAAGGGAAAGTCTGCCGATTAACTCAGATTGAAAGAATTAAACGACTATCCCTATGTAATACAAAAATATTATTCCGTGTTTTTTTTGATTTTTTAATACGAAAAATGATTTTATTTCTTTTTTTTTTTTTTTCTTTGCAAAAAATTTTTTAATGTAGCAGTAAATAAGGAATAATTAATTAAAAGGGATATCATACTATGAAAAAAACTTACTTGACATTTTTGTTCGCGCTTATTTCGGTGTGCGTACTGGCTGTTCCGGCTAAGCGAGGTTTGTGGAAAACCGTTAAACTTGCAGACGGTACAGAGGTTAGGGTTGAGTTGTGCGGAGACGAGTATGGCAAATTTTGGCGTGCAGCCGATGGTAAAGTTTACGTTGAAACCCAGGAAACCGGCGTTTACGAACTTTCTGACATGCAGAAGATAATCAAGAAAGCCGGAGAAGTCAGAAAAGCCGCACATAAGGCAAGCAGCGAAATGAAAAAAGCGAATGCTGTCGGCAATCAGCGTATATCTTATACAGGTAAGAAAAAAGGCCTTATAATTCTTGCCCAGTTTAAGGACACAAAATTCAAGTCGGCACATACGCTCGATTTATACAAGCGCATTATAAACGAAATAGGCTTCAGCCATCAGGAGTATGGTTTCAAGGGTAGTGTGAAAGATTACTTCCTGTCACAGAGCTACGGACAGATGGTGTTCGACTTTGACGTGGTAGGTCCGGTAACCCTGAAGTACAGCTATAAGTATTACGGACAGAACGACCCTTACACGGGTAATGACAAATACCCCGGTAAAATGATAACAGAGGCCTGTGAACTCGTTGACGACCAAATAGATTTCAGCCAATACGACTGGGACGGGAACAAAGATGTTGAGCAGGTGTTTGTGATTTATGCTGGACACGGCGAAGCTTCTTACAGAGATGCCGATACTGTATGGCCTCACAAGTCAAGCATCTATCATTCAACAGGCAAAAGCCTTACTCTCGATGGTGTAAGAGTTGACACTTATGCGTGCAGCTGCGAACTTGGTACGACCGAGAAAATTGACGGTATAGGAACCGTGTGTCATGAGTTCTCTCACTGTCTCGGTTTGCCCGACTTTTATGACATACAAACTCACTTTGTTTACGGTGGAGCTTATGGTACAGGCGAATGGGACTTGATGTGTGCGGGAAGTTATAATGACGACTCTTTCTGTCCGGCAGGATATACAGCATATGAGCGTATGTCAGTAGGCTGGCTTAACCCTACCGAATTGAAAAACAACACTACTGTTGATGCTCTCAAGCCGATAGTAGATAATCCCGAGGCATACATTATATATAATGATAACAATAAAAACGAATATTTCCTTTTGGAAAATCGTCAGCCGCAAAGCTGGGATGCAGCTCTGCCGGGTGCAGGATTGTTGATAACTCATGTTGATTATGACAAACGCATTTTTGACAACAATTATCCAAACAGTCCCGATGCACAGGCCTATGCAGGCTATCCGAATCCTCATGAGAGATGCGCACCCTTCTTTGCTAACAATGATGTAAATGCTCCTGCCGGTCATGTATATCCTTACAATGGTAACAATAGCTTGACAAACACATCATCTCCTGCAGCAAAACTTTATAACAGTAACACAGACGGAACATTCTTTATGAACAAACCGGTAACTGAGATAAAGCAAAATGCCGACGGCACAATGTCGTTTGTATTTGAGAACAATAATAAAAATGAATTTGATTACGACCTTCCGGAAACATATGCTTTCTATGAATCATTCGACAAATGTAACGGTGCAGGTGGTAACGATGGAACACTTTCAGGTTCGGCTGTAGGTAAAGGCTATTTCTATACAGATATGGAAGGCTGGCAGTCTGATGAAAGTGCAGGTGCAGACAGATGTGCTATGTTTGGTAGCGTTGTTAAGGCTGGAAAGGTAACGACACCGGCATTAGAGCTCAACGGCGAATGCACTCTTATGTTCAAGGCTGCTCCTTACACAGGCGATGGTAACGATTTAACAATCTCTGTAGCTGAAGGTGAAGCAGAACTCTCAGGAACAGCTTTCACAATGAAGGAGGGTAACTGGAATGTATTTGAAATAAAGGTTACGGGCACAGGTGCAGTGAAACTTGAGTTGGCTGCCACAAAGCGCTTCTTCCTTGATAAAGTATGCTTCGTTCAAGACCCATCTTCAACAGGCATAGACAACATAACTTCGGATAGCAACAAGATTAACGATGGTCGCATTTACAGCATTGACGGAAGATACGTTGGTAACGATATGAAACTTCTTAAGAAAGGTATCTACATCGTAAACGGTAAAAAAGTTTTGAAATAAACTGTATGTCATTCCGGTTTAAATAAAATATAAAATATGAAAAAGTTTTTACTTAATGGAATGATGGCTGTTATGGCTCTGTTTTTGTGCCATACCGCTGTAGCGCAAAACCGACCGGTAAAGAATCCGTCAGTTGGCGATGAATATGTTGCTACCAACAAGCAGAAAGTGGCAAAAGCCGCTGAAGGCGAATGGAAAGCAATGGGTAAGGGATTGTATCGCGATGATATTATTACCGCTCTCTATGTTGTTGACAATTATGAGTTTGAGGTTGATGTAGAAGAAAACACCAAGACTCCGGGCTTGTATCGCTTGGTTAAACCATATGCGAATTATCCATATCAGAACTTAGATCCTGAAAGCACCGAAGAATATATGGTTATCGATGCAACAAATCCGGATCAGGTATTCTTCCGCAGATATGAGACCGGCATGGATATGGGTGGTGGTGTTATTTCAATCAACTCTGTCGCCGGCGACTATTACGAGAATGGTAAGTTCCAGCAAGCAGTGGCTGAAGGCGTCTGTGGTAAAATGAAAGACAAGGTGATAACTTTCCCGAAAGGCGCTTTGTTGGCAAACGAAACAACAATGGGTGTTACTACTTACAGAATAGCCAATTTAGGCGGAATGTTCCGTCTTAAGCTTCCCGGAGCGCTCGAACTTGATGTTAAGCAAGTGATAAAGGGTAAAGTCGAGAAAGACGGTAAGGTTTATGTTTCTGTAAACTATACTTTGGCTAAGGATGTCGAGAAACTGAAGGTCGCAATGTTTGAGGGTGATTATAAAGCGCAGATGGCAGAAGATATCGTAAGCGGTAAGGTAGCTTCACAAGAAGTTACAGCTAATGGCGACTGCCTCTTCCCGTACGAGAAAGACGGTATCTATACATTTGTAGCTGTAATTTATAGCAATGGCGAAGTTAAGCACGATGTTTATTTGACAAACGAACTTTCTTATCTTCAGGTTGACTGGAAAGATATAGGTATATCACAATATACAGACGGTTTTCTTGCTGATGTCGAGGGTGTTGATATGGGTATAGACGTTGAAACCACTCCGGTTAAAACACAAGAGAGCACGTCTACCCCGGGATTGTTCCGCTTGGTTGACCCTTACGGATTAGACTATAGATATTCTACACCGCAGACTTACGATACAAGCCGTCGTTATTACATGGTTATCGACGCTTCAGATCCTGATCGCGTAGTGTTGAAGAAGATGGAAGATGGTTGCGGACTTGTGTTCAATGTTGGACGTATGATTCTCTGGTGTAACGCTGAAAGATATGTGGAAGAAGGAAGATATACAAAAGAAGACCTTGAAACAATGGACATTTACGGTGTTCTGCGTAACGGACAAATAACATTCCCGATTAATGCTTTGTGTATAAACTTCAGAGATGTACCGGACAGAGAGGACACATGGTATTGGGCAAACTGTCATGGAAACTTCAGAGTTGTTCTTCCGGAAGGAACCGGAATCAATACTCCTGTTACCGGTGACAACGCAAATGCTCCTGTTGAATATTATACTCTTGAAGGTATGAAAGTTTCAAAAGAATCTCTCAAAGCCGGAGTATATGTTAAGAAGCAGGGCTCTGAGGCCAAAAAGATAATAATTAAATAGATTTGCTTTGGTGGAGAAGCCTTAAAAGGCTTTCTCCGCCAACAAGGATACTCTGCGATCATAAAAATTAGTTATTAACTTAAATCTTTTGTTTATTATGAAGAAGATTTCTTTAGTTTTGGGATGCATGCTCTTATGTGTCTCTTTAGCTTTTGCAGAAGGAAAAGGTAACAGCTTTAAGACCAATCGGTTCCCCGGAATGTTGCCGGCAAAAAAGGCTGTAAAACCTGCTGCCATGGCTGCTCCTCAAAATTTGAACGAGGATAAGGAGTTGGGTCTTAAAATGTGGGCGGTTACAATGACCGACTATACTAATGACCCGGGGTTCGTTTATTTCTACTCGAGCAAGCCTTATGAATTGAAAAAGACAGGTGTTATCAAGTCTAGAGAGGAAGATGAATTCCGTCTTTGGCACATGTTGCCGGGTGCTACATGGCATAATGGCGAATACCTTGGTTATACATATATGATGTATACTTATGTTAACCACGTTAAGGGCTTCGTTAGTGTTGACCTTGAAAAAGGAACATACACCGTTAAGCACGACATGTCTGAACAGGAGGATCAATTTGACTTCATGGAAGGCATGTCAACCAATCCAAAAGATGGAAAACTAATGGGTGTAGCTCGTAACCGTGATGCGACGAATGTCACTTCAACCTTCGGTGAGGTAAATCCGGAAACAGGAGAGTTTAAGATTATTCAAGAACTTGACCAGTACTATTTCTCAATAGCATACGATGCTTTCGGAACTCTTTGGGCAATACGTTGGAATGGTGATAAGGACGGTAATGTTAACGGCTCACGCCTTGTGGTCCTTGACCCTGAAAACAACTATGCCGAAAAGTCGGAAGTTCCTTTGAAGATGAATGGCACAAACTTCAAGATGTATTGGCAGAATTCAATCTATTTTGATCCTGTAACGGGCGATTTGTGGATTCTTGCTGCCAATACGAATGGCTACCAGTATTTGTGCAAAGTGGACACGAAAACAGGTGTTATGGAAGGAGCTGGTGGTGTAGGATTTAGAGATATCGCTGCCGGTTTGTATATCCCCGGAACAAAACCTGATGCAACAGGAGCTGCTAATCGTGTAGAAAAACTTACTTCTACATTTGATGATAACGGTGTTGTTACTTTGAAGTGGACTAACCCTTCAACAGCATTTGATAAGACAGCACTTACTGAACTTGCTGAAGTTCTCGTTTACCGTGATGGTACAGAGGACGCAAATCTTGTTGCAACAATTACTGAAAATATTGAAGTTGGTAAAGAGACAACATGGACAGATGCTACTGCAACACAGGGCGTACATGTTTACTATGTGATACCTTGCCGTGTTAAAGGCGAGAAGGGTGTAATGGAAAGCTGGAGAGCTTTCACCGGTCGTGACGTTCCGGGTATGGTAGAAAATGTTACACTTACAAAGAACAGCAACACTTCACTTACACTTAAGTGGGAAAAGCCTAAGTTTGGTAAGAACGATGGTTGGTTTGACCAGAACAATATCACATACAACGTAGTACGTTATCCTGACAAGAAGAAAGTTGCTACAGGTGTAACTGAAACTGAACTTACAGATAATGAGTTGGGTAACATCGAGTTGTATTATTATTTGATTACAGCTGTAACTTCTGATGGCGAGGGCGTAGCTACAACCAGCCCTCAGGTAATGGCAGGTTCATCTTATAATACACCATATTCAATAGAATTCGTTAACAAGGCAGAAGCTGATCGATGGACAGTTGTTGATGCCAACCAGGACGGAACCAAGTTTGATTATCGCGACAACATGGAACCTTATGGTTTGCTGATGTATGCATCGGAATTCGGAAGCAACGATTATGTTATTTCACCGGCTATAAGCATGAAAGGCGGAACAACATATAAGGTTAAGTTTAATGTTTATTTCCAAAACTGTGCAACAGACTATGAGCCTGAAAGATTCCAGACCTTCAGCATCACAGCAGGAGCAGGTACAACAGCTGAGGCTCAGAATATAGAATTGAAGAAATGGGATAACTTCCAGCACTTCAAATATTATGAAACATTCCCATTTGAAGCATTCTTCACACCTGAAAAGGACGGAGATTATAACGTAGCATACCGCTTCTTTGACTCTCCCGTTTTTGACGTTATTGTTGTAACAGGAGCTTCTGTTGAGGAAGTATTTGACAATGATCTCGCAGCAATGTCTTTGGAAGGAACTTTGAATCCTGCAAAGGGTGCGGCAAGTGATTATACTGTAAAGGTTAAGAACGAAGGCGGTAAGGCTGTAAATTCTTACAAAGTACAGGTTGTACGTCTTGACGGAGCGGAGAAAGTTGTTATCGGTGAGACAGAAGTTAACGAGGCTCTCGAGTCACAGAAAGAAACAGACGTTAAGGTAAGTGTAACTCCTGACGTTGAAGGTGATGTTGAATTTGCGGCAAACGTTGTACTGCAGGGCGATCAGAACGATCTTAACAACACAACGGAGCCTATGCTTGTTTCAATTGCGGCAGAAGGTACAATACCTATCAACTACACAGTTACAAACGGTGACGAAGGTGTTAATACACGTGTGCCAATGTCATTCGTGGAATACGGCAGTTACTCTCAGTGCATCTATCACGCAAGCGAAATGAAGCTCGCAGGCAAACCGAAGATACATCGTATGGCATTCAAGTATGATACCAATGCGGCTGTTGATAACTTTGATGTTGTTATCTACCTTACAACGACTACAAAGGAAGGCTTTGATGATGAAGCTCAAGACTGGGAATGGACTCCGGTTGCAGAGCAGACAAAGGTTTATGAAGGCAAGCAGAGCATACTTAGCGGTGCAGGCAACATGATGGTATTTGATTTACAAACACCATTTGAATTCGATCCTACCAAGAACCTTATGTTAACTGTATTCAAGAAAGGTGACAGCAGTGAGGAATTCCCTGCAATATTCCAAACATATAACAAAAGTTGGAACAAACCGTATCGCACATTGCGTTATGAAACTCAGGGTGAGTCAGAGCCTATAGGTGATGCGACTAGTTCAGGATGTACTGTCATAGGCGATCTCCCTGTTCTTTACCTTGCAGTTAAAGACCTTGAGACAACAGGTATCACAGAACTCGTTATCGGTGATGCTGGTATAAGCTACAGCGATGGTAAGATTAACTTTAACGGTGTAGATGCAGTATCAGTATCAGTTTATGACCTCACAGGTCGCGTAATGCTTGATACTAAGGTAGCCGCTAATGTAGATGCAGTTAACGCATCTCTCGTTCAGGGCGTATACGTAGTTAAGGTAGTAGCTCGTGACGGTAAGGTTTATACCACAAAAATTCGCGTTGCGAAATAAATCCCTCTAAATCCTTTGGAGCCAAAAGAAAGGCTTCAAAGGACTTTATTGTTTTTCATTTATTAATGAGGCGTAACGCCTCATTTTGGGAAACATATTATATAATAATATTAACCAGTAATATTTTATTAATTATGAACAGAATTATTCTTTTTGCCCTTGTTGCGGGTATGTCGACTTCTGCTTTCGGACAGAATGCGTTAACATTCGGTTCAATGAAGCCAAAAACGACTCATGGTTTGGTGTCACGCGGTCAAAATGCTGTTACGACATTGCAGAAACAGGACGGTACATTCACAGTCAACAATGTTCGCAAGATAAGTCAGGTTGGCAAGGCGCGCGTTCTTAAAGCGGGAGAAACTCAAAATAAATACGGAACGGAAGTTGTGAAAATGTATGAAGACTTCTCAAAGATGTCAACCGGCTCGATAGACGCACCTGACTTCGATACAGATATCAATTACAATCATCCTGATGGAATATGGTGGTGGAATGTGAAACCGGAATACACAACTCTTCCCAATTGGGGCGCACATTATGCTTATCCTGCCGGCGGATGCTTGTTCCTTGATGCGGACAATGAAGAAGGAGCCCAGTTGAACACACCGCTTATTGACTTGTCAGACCATTGCCGTATAGCTGTGATTCAATTCAGGGCACGCACAAAGACCGGTACTACAACCCAGTTGATGGTTGAGGCGGCAGAGACATATAACATGAGTCCAACCGGTTGGGATATGATGGAACCGGTATATCTGCCCGAAATCACACCGGAATGGAAAACTTACGAAGTGATGTTCAAGGGAACAGGCGCAAGCACCATGTTTAATTTAGTGCAGTATCCGGCGGTACAGATTTTCATTGATGACATAAAGGTTTATCAGATTGACCAGTATATTGACACACCAGTCACTTTGGCTCATTCAAATTACACCAACGAAGGCTTCACGGCCAACTGGGAAGCTGTAGACGGTGCCGAATATTATCTGATTAACGTTTATTCGCTTGATGCCGACGGCAAAGTCGTTGACCTGTTGGTAGACCAAAAAGCAGAAGGCACATCATATAATGTAACCGGAATCGAATCGGGCAAGACGTATTATTATACGTTGCGTGCCGTTAAGGGCGACAAAATAAGTATCGAGACATTGCCTGTAGAGGTATTTGACCTTGCAGCTCCCGTTCTTAATAAGGCAAGCGAAGTAGTAGACGACAAATATACTGCGACTTGGAGCGAAGTTGCTTCAGCCGAGAGATATAACTACTGGGCATACAACGTGAGAAAGGCAGACACTGACGGAGAATTTGTGGTTACCAACGAGAACTTTGACGGTGTGACAGATGCTGACGGAAACCTTACAGGGCTTACAATTGATAATCCATCTTACCTAACATATGGCGAACTTTATATAAAAGAATTCGTCCAGGCCGGATGGAGAGGCACCAACTGCATGCCTTACACAGATTACTATTGCTTTGACGGATGGCAGTACATGAATGGTCAAGGTGATGCAGGTCTTATATCTCCTGAACTTGACCTTTCTAAAGACAACGGCAAGGTGAACCTGAGCGTAAGGCTTTGTGGCGAGATTGCCGACCTGTTTAAGGAGGATGGCACCCCGGTACCGACCCAGACACGATGCGCCGTTGCACTATTCAACTATGACGAGGAAAAGGGCGACTACGTTCAGAGCGAACTTGTATATCCGGAAGGTGTGTCTACCGAGTGGAATACCTTTGACGTGACTCTTACAAAAGGCACAAAACGCTCAACGATAGGTATCTATGCCGTAAGTGCTCCGGGCAACCTGTATGTTGATGACCTGAAGATAACCCAGAATTACAAGAAGGGCGAAGAGCTCATGGAGCCATTCTTCTTTGGCCATTGGGTTGAGGGCACGTCAATTGAAGTGTCTGTTCCAGCTCAGGTTGTCAATTCTCCGATTTATCATAAGGTGAATGCCGTTAAGTCAAGAAGCGGCAGCGATCCTTACGGAGGAGCAGAGTATAAGGAAAGTGCATATTCAAGTCTTGAAAAGGTAACAGACAACTACACATCTACCGGCATTGAAGGTACAACTCTTAATGAAGCAGCCGGAGCGGTTGTTAATAACGGAGTACTCTTCATAACAAATCCTGCAAAAGCTAATGTTGCAGTATACGCTGTTGATGGAACACTTGTTTACTCTGATAATTCAGGAAAACAGAGTCCTGTTGTAAGTCTTGCCGGACGTGGCATCTATGTCGTTAAGATTGGCAAAACTGTTGTTAAAGTTAGAAACTAACGATTGATAACCGCTTTGATATTACTCAGAGAGGGTTTTCTGGTAAAGCTTATTAAACCACAAATACCTATATATCCGAATCCTGTTGCTACGGACTTGCACATCGACCTTCCGTTTGACAATATCAAGACACGGATAAGCCTGTATAGCTTGCAGGGTAGTTGCATAAAGCAAATGAACGCTTATGAAATGAGCAATGTCATGAATGTATCTGACGTCGCACCCGGACTTTATATTCTCAACGTAAACGCAAAGGGAGTTAGCAAGAGTTTTAAAATTGAAATTAAGCATTAAATTATTGCGTACGCAATCACAAAATCGACAGTCTCAACATGAAGTTCGAGACTGTCGATTTTACAAACAGGAAGAATTCCCTGCTTTTTCATATGACAGGATAAAAGCAGGGAATTCTTTTCATGTTGGTAATGATAACTCTGCAAGTTAGTCCGGATTAATCTCCTGTTTTGAAACAGTGTCTTGGTATTTTATTTTTTCCAGAGTTTCGTCATGTCCTCAAGCGTCTTGCCTTTGGTCTCGGGCACCATTCTCCAAACGAAGATGGCGGCAAGCACGCAGATGGCGCCGTATAGTCCGTAGGTGAACCAGTGGCCGAAGTGTGGGTCGGAGGCGGTCTGCATGTTGAACATCGGCACGAACGAGGCGCTCACAATCCAGTTGAAAATCCATTGGAAGGCCACGGCAATGGCCACGGCGGCGCCGCGGATGGTGTTCGGGAATATTTCGGAGATGAGCACCCAGCATATCGGTCCCCACGACATCATGAACGACGCGCTGTAAACCATAATGCTAATCATCGTAACCATGGCAAACTGCATGTTGCCGAATGTAAGCGCAACGCCGAACGCTCCTACGGCCATGCCTATCGAGCCGGTGACGAGCAACGGCTTGCGTCCCCATTTCTCGACGGTGAATATGGCGACGAGCGTGAACAGAATGTTTACCACGCCCATTATGATTGTCTGCATCATCGGGTTTTCCATGCCCATGTCGCCGAAGATGCGCGGCGCGTAATAGAGTACGGCGTTGATGCCTACGGCCTGCTGGAACACGCTAAGCATGATGCCGACAAAGATTACCAGCACGCCGTATGTGAATACGCGTTCGGTCTTTTCAGTAATGGTGTTCTTTATCTCATTGAGAATCTTCTGTCCCTCTGCCGCTCCGTTGATTTTCTGCAACACGCCGAGGGCCTTGCCGTCGCATCCGGCCATTACGAGATAGCGCGGCGTCTCTGGCACGAAGCATATCAGTATGGCGAACAGGCCGGCGGGTATGGCTTCGCTGCCGAACATGTAGCGCCAGCCCGTTGATATTGTCCAAGGGTCGCTGCCGGGGGCTACGGCGTTGACGCCCTGGCCTATCGACTCGATGACGGGGTTGGTGTGGTCGCCCAGGATGAGGAAGTTTACCATGTAGACCACCAGCTGGCCGAAGATGATGGCAAACTGGTTCCACGACACGAGGGTGCCGCGTATGCCGGACGGGGCCACCTCGGCTATGTACATGGGGCAGATGGCGGAGGCCAGGCCTACGCCCACGCCGCCTATGACGCGGTAGATGTTGAAGGCGATGAGCAGCGAATAGCCGGGCACGCCGTGTTCGAAGAAGAGGAATTCAGGCTCCATGGACCCCAATGCGGAGATGAAGAACATGACGCCTGCGAACGCGAGCGACCTCTTACGGCCCCAGTTGGTTGCCAGGTAGCCGGATACGGCGCTGCCGATGATGCAGCCTATCAGTGCGCTGGCACACGTGAAGCCGTGCCAGCCGTCGGTGTAGGTGAAGTCTTGCGCGCCTATGAAGAAGGCCTGCAGGCCTTTCTCGGCGCCTGAAATCACGGCGGTGTCGTAGCCGAAGAGCAGTCCGCCCAGTATGGCTACGAGTACAATGGAAAACAAGTAAGCCTTGTTGCCCGATTGGTTTTGTTTCATGGTAATGTTTTTTTAGTGATAGATTTATTTTAGTATTTTATTTTTAATAACACGCCTGCACGTAAAATATTGTATGGGCTGATGTTTTTTTACTGCTTGACATTATGTATCCCAATCTGTCTTTTTGCTTACAAAAGCGATTTGCCTGACGCTTCTGCAAGGCCGTCGCTGCGGATTTAAAAGGCTCCGGGCTGATTTTCCGCCGCTTTTTGCGTGCAAACGTAAGTGTATGACAGCCAGTGTGATACGCTGTATAGCGGTCGGAGTGTGCATCCGTTACGGCTGTTCGTGCTGCAAAACGTGGCCTTTTACATTGCGAAAGACGGCATATTGCGCTGCAAAACACGGCTGATTAGGTTGGCAAACACGGCCATTTATGTTTCGAATGGCATGTGTGTGAAACCGAAAGACGTCAATTCGCACCGGACAGGGCCGCTTTTTACCTCATTTTAGGCTTCAGGCGGCATGCATGTTTTTCTATTTCGGCCAAAAGTACGGACATTTCCGGTTTGTCATTATGCAATGATGCAGGCCGCCATACCGGCAATGTGTCAACGCCGTGCGCGGCGATGCCGCCTGCGCATGGTGGCTGGTTACGCTGCCGCGGGTCAGCGCTTGTCCTTGAAGAAGTCCAGCATCAGCTGCCGGCATTCGTCCTCAAGCACTCCTGCCGTAACCGTGGCTTTGCTGTGCAGGGCCTTGGGGGCGTAGACGGTGAAGCCCCGTTTGGCGTCGGGAGCGCCGTAAACCACACGCCTTATCTGCGCCCAGCCTATGGCGCCGGCACACATCACGCACGGCTCAACTGTCACATACAGCGTGCAGTCGGCAAGGTATTTGCCGCCGAGGCAGTTGGTAGCCGACGTTATGGCCTGCATCTCGGCGTGCGCCGTACAGTCACAGAGCGTCTCGGTAAGGTTGTGCGCGCGTGATATAATCCTGTCCTTGCACACTATGACCGCGCCTATCGGTATCTCGCCCGCCTGCCGTGCCGCCTCGGCTTCGGCCAGAGCCTTGCGCATGTATTGCTCGTCTTTTTTCAGTTGGTTGTCTTCCATATTTACCGTTATTGCTTTTATTGTCGTGCAAAAGTACCAAATTTCAGCTTCTCCGGACGTGGATGTTGTGGAAAAGTTGTATTTTTGCAGAAAAGGAAGAGGCAGCCGGCAAGGCGCGGGGCTGTGTACAGGCGGGGCGACATGTGCTTCCCACAGTCAGTCTGCGGTATTCCGGCATCATGGCTCTTGACGCAAAGTTAATATCAGACAATGGCAGAACACAACGACCGTGGGCGGTGGGGCGAGCAGAAGGCAGCCGAATATCTTGAACGGTGCGGCTTCCGCATACTGCACCGCAACTGGCGCGACGGCCACCGCGACCTCGACATAGTGGCGATAGACGCCGACCAGCTTGTCATCGTGGAGGTGAAAACGAGGAAGACGGCTGACGTTATGGCACCCGAACTTGCCGTTGACCAGCGCAAGATGCGCAACCTGGGCATTGCGGCGGCAAAGTATGTGGCGTTTTACGGCATAGAGTTCCCGCTGCGTTTCGACATAGTGGCCGTGACGGGGACGGGAGACGGCGACTTCAGCATTAACCACATAGAAGACGCATTCAATCCCGTAAACCGTTGAAGTGAAGCCGCGCAGGACTGCCTGAGAATGAAAGTAGACGCAAACATGATGGAAGACATTAAGATTATAAGGATAGGCGAGACCGACTCGACCAACCGCTACCTGCACGGATACGACGGCGAGGAGGGCGGACTGATGACCGTCGTAGTGGCCGAATACCAGTCGGCAGGCCACGGACAGGGCGGAAGCAAGTGGGAGAGCGAGCCTGGCAAGAACCTCTTGTTCAGCGTGATGACCCGTCCCGAACGTCTCGACGTTAGGCGTCAGTTCGTGATGCTCGAGGCTGGCGCGCTTGCCGTGAGGGACGCTCTTGCACGTTACGCCGGCGGCATGACGGTCAAATGGCCCAACGACGTGTACTGGCACGACATGAAGATAAGCGGTACGCTGTCCGAGTGTACCGTGGCCGGCGGACTTGTAGGCAGGTGCATCCTTGGCACTGGCGTCAACGTCAACCAGCGTAAGTTTACCGGTGACGCGCCTAACCCCGTGTCGCTAGGTCTCATCTTGGACCGCGAAGTCGACCGCAGTGAAGTCCTTGCCTCGTTTCTCGATAGTTTCAGGACCCTGTTTGGCATGGTCAACGCCGGCCGTTACGACGAGGTAGACCGTCTGTATGCCGAGTCCCTTTACCGCCGTGAGGGCTTCCATGCCTATCGTGACAAGGACGGCGCCTTCATGGCGGCAATCGAGCGCATAGAGCCTGACGGCCGCCTTGTGTTGAGGCGTGAAGACGGCGGCGTCAGCGCGTATATGTTCAAGGAAGTGGAAGCCGTAATTCCGGCTAAGGGATGACTGCCGGCGGCCGCCCGGACGGCGTCGTGCGCACGCGCTTCAATAGTATATTCGAATGTTCAGTGACATTAATTCAAAATCAAAAATATTAATTATGGCAAAGTATAAACGTATCTTACTCAAGCTCAGCGGCGAGAGCCTGATGGGCAACCAGCATTTCGGCATCGACCCGGAACGTCTTTCAGACTATGCACGCCAGATAAAGGAAGTGTATGACATGGGCGTGCAGATAGGCATTGTGATAGGCGGAGGCAACATATTCCGCGGACTGAGCGGCACGGGCAAGGGCTTCGACCGTGTTAAGGGCGACCAGATGGGCATGTGCGCAACGGTAATCAACTCGCTCGCACTCAGTTCGGCGCTTGGCGCACTTGGCGTTAAGAACAAGGTGATGACGGCCATACGCATGGAGCCTATCGGCGAATTTTACAGCAAGTGGAAGGCTATCGAGGCAATGGAGGCCGGATATATCTGCATATTCAGCGCAGGCACGGGCTCGCCTTACTTCACTACCGACACCGGAAGCTCGCTGCGCGGCATCGAGATTGAGGCCGACGTCATGCTTAAGGGCACCCGCGTGGACGGCATCTACACAGCCGACCCGGAGAAAGACCCGACCGCAACGAAGTTCAGCGACATTACATACGACGAGATTTACACGCGCGGACTGAAGGTGATGGACCTTACCGCAACGACAATGTGCAAGGAGAACAACCTGCCTATCTATGTGTTCAACATGGACGTGGTAGGCAACCTCAAGCGTGTAATGGACGGAGAAAACATCGGAACGCTGGTGCATAACTAAGCACGGACAGCATAATACGTAGTTAACGGCGGTTTGACTTTTTCAGTTAAGCCGCCGTTAACTGTTTGTATACATTTTTATTTTTGATAGAAAGTCTTTGTTTTTTTGCCTATAAGGGTTACAACCTGACTTGTTGTTTCGTTATATAAGCAAATCGTTTATTAACCTTTAAATTCTTAAAAAACAATGCGTAAAAGATTATTCCTTGGCGCGTCGCTGTTTGCCCTGTCCCTTTCTTCGCATGCGCAGAAAGTGGATTTCGACATGAGTGGCAGACAGGCAAGCGAAGTATGCGAGCCTGGTTTCATGTCGTGGGCTGTAAAGCAAGGATTGGCTGATACCATGAGAATCGCCGTCAATGAAACTGACGGTTTTGACATCGTAATTAATTGTGGTGCTGAAAGTACGGCTAACCGTTCATTGCGTCCGCAGTGGAACAAGGCGCTCGTGACCGACGCCCGCAAGGCACGTCTCGTCGGTGACGCCGTGGCGGTGCTTGGCTCTGACGGAGACGGTAATACTCCCGAACTGACGAGCGAGAGTGCGACCATCAATCTTGTGCTTAAGGGAATGCCTGCAGGCAGCCATTCGATGCTTGCTTACATGAACTGTGTAAGGAACAAGCAGGGCGCCACCGCACCGATAGACGTCTTGGTGGACGGTAAGACTGTCTTGACAGGTGTCATGATGACCAACGACGCCGAGATACCGTCTGCCTGCGGCCAGGCATACGTTGAGTTCGACGTGGCTGAAGGGAAGGATGTCACAATCTCGTTCGTGTCGAAACCTGAAGCAGGAGTTGAATATCTGTCTACTGGAATATACCTAAACGGTCTTGTGTTCGACCAGCCTAACCCGAAGACTACGGCACTCGACCCGTTCCCGGCAAATGCCGATTTGCACCTCAATGCTGATGAAGGCTCTATCGTCTTGTCGTGGACGTCGGCTTCGATTGCCGTCAAGCATAATCTGTATGTTGGCACGTCGGAGGACGGAATGAAATTCGTCGGCGAATTGACCGAGCCTGAATATACTCTTGGAAACCTCACTACGCACAACACTTATTACTGGCGTGTCGATGAAGTTGACGCCGACGGCAATACGTACAAGGGCGAGACTTGGACCTTCCGTCCGCGTCGCGACGCCTTCCCGGGTGCTGAAGGTTACGGCAGGTACGCCATAGGCGGCCGTGGCGGAGTGGTTTACCACGTCACGTCGCTTGAGGATTACGTCGAAGGTTCTGAAAATCCGATACCCGAAACGTTCAGGTACGGTATCAGGGAGGTAGACGGACCGCGTACGATAGTGTTCGACGTTGAAGGCACAATCAACCTTAAAGCCCGCCTTACCTGCTCCGACCCGTATGTAACCGTTGCCGGACAGACTGCTCCAGGCAAGGGCATACTCTTCCGCAGTTCGCCTTTCGGTATGGCTAACGACGGCATTACCCGTTTTGTCCGCCTCCGTCTGGGCTACCACAATGGTGATACTTCACGCGGACTTGACGGTATGGGCATGGCCGGAAACAACCATTCAATCATGGACCACTGCTCTATTGGCTGGACTATCGATGAGGCTTTCTCGTCAAGGAACTCCTGGAACATCACGTTGCAGCGCACTTTGATTTCTGAAGCGTTGTGTATTGCCGACCATCCTAACTATGGCAGCGGAACAGACCACGGCTATGCAGCCACCATCGGAGGACAGACCGGCTCTTACCACCATAATTTGCTCGCCCACAACTCAGGGCGCAACTGGAGTCTTGGAGGAGGTATGAGCAACGGACAGTACGCCGGAGCCAGCGACATATTCAACAACGTGTGCTACAACTGGAAAGGCCGTGCTACCGACGGAGGAACGCATGAAGGACAGTTTGTGGGCAATTACTACAAGATGGGACCTTCGACAACGCAGAAGAAGCTGCTGCGCGCACAGATAGAGGGTACCGCCCAGGGCACGCAGAAGTATTACGTGACGGGCAACATACGCGAGGAACTTGACGGAACGCAGACTCCTGACAAGTACGGTGACACTTATGAAGAGGTTTGGTCGGAAGGTCAGGAGAAGTACGACCCTGTGTTCGTCGATGCTCCTTTCTACGAGTCGATGGCTGAAATCCAGCCTGCACGCCTTGCATACAAGTCCGTACTATCTGATATTGGCGCCAACCAGCCGTTCTTCGACGAGCATGACGTGCGCATGGTGAACGAGACTTTGACCAAGACTACAAGCACAGTGGGCAGCGTTTCGGGCAAGAAAGGACTTGTGGACCGTGAGACCGATGCCGAGGGATTCGGCTATTTCCCCGTTGAAGGGCAGAAACGTGCCGCCGATTACGACACCGACCAGGACGGCATGCCTGACTGGTGGGAGGCTGCCAAGGGTACAAATCCGGACGTGGCGGACAACAACGAGTGGCAGGATCCTATGGGTTACACTAATCTCGAGCAGTACCTGAACTGGATTGCGGAGCCTAACTATATCGTGAAACCTGGCGAAAAACTCGACATAGACCTGGCGAAACTCTTTGCCGGATATGACAAGAATCCGTGGTTTACTGTTGAAAGCGACACGCCGGACGGTTGGGATGCCTACGTCACTGACAACGTGCTGACTGTTATTGCTGATGACAACGCCGTCTCGCTCGCAACGTTCAAGGTCGCCGCTTATGACGACGAGGCCACTGGCGACGATGAAAAGATGACGCGTAATATTAATGTCTGCGCTTCGTCGATGGTTAGCGGCATTACCAATGTCAGCTCGGACGACGACGCTTACACCGTTTACCAGATTTATTCAGTAGACGGCAAGCTGTTGAAAAACGGCAGCGACGTGTCTTCGATGCCAAAGGGTGTTTATATTCTGAAAGCCAAGAACGGCCGGAAAGTCAAGTTGTTCAAGGTCGTTAATAAATAATCAATGCAACAATTTTTATCCGGGAAGGATGCGCCGTGAGGCGTGTCCTTCCCTCTTTTTTGGTATATGTGCATGGGAAATGCCTGCCGGATGCAGACATCCGTCATTACATGTGTCGTCAGTAAATTGTCAGTGGTTGTTATTTCTCCTCCTCGAAGTCTACGTATTCGCCTTCGTTCTTGGAGAAAATCTTGCGGTTCGCCTCGTCGGGCGAGCGTCTGTCGATAATCGTCTCGTCGCTGTTACATGACGAACTTCCGCTGCTTTGCCATGTGTTGTCCTGCCTGTCGGCGTTTGTCTTGAAGCCCGACGTAAACTTTTTCTTTATGTTATGGAACGAGCGGTATATGCGGTAGGCGACGACGCATACCACGATGAAAGCAACAAAGATTATTATCAGAATGAAGTTGAGCAGGAAAGCTATCATCGTTTATTCTTTTTTGTGTTTTCGTAAATGGAAAGAATTACGTACCATGCCACGATTACCGCCAGCGAGGATATCCTGAAAATGAGCAGCAGCGGTATGCAGGTTATTATGAAAATGTATTTAAGCTCGTTGCCCTTCCAGCCCCAGTGCTTGAACTTCAGTGCGAACATGGGCACTTCAGACACCATTATCACGCTGCTTGCCACGACAAGTGCCATCACGGCAAACACCATGTAGGGCGACGACTCGATGAAGTCGCACGCGCCGACGGTGAGCGCTCCCCAAAACAAGGCGTTGGCAGGGGTGGGCAGTCCGATGAATCCCATGGCCTGGCGCTCGTCCAGGTTGAACTTGGCTAGGCGCAATGCTGAGAACGCCGCCATGACGTAGGCGAAGAACGGAAGCACCCCGCGTGCAGGTTCGAGCCATGAGGGATAGTCCATCACGCCGAGTTCGAAGAACACCATTGTAGCCGGAGCCACGCCGAACGTTACGTCGTCGGCCAGTGAGTCAAGCTCTTTGCCTATGGGCGACGACACCTTCAGCAGGCGTGCGCTCATGCCGTCGAAGAAGTCGAAAACGGCTCCTATGACGATGAAAAGCAGTGCAAGGTTGAGTTGTCCGCTGAAAGCGAATGCCGTGGCGACGCAACCTGATATGAGGTTGCAGCATGTTATGGTGTTGGGTATGTGTTTTTTTATCATTGTTAGCGGCTGTTAGGTCTTTATGTTTGGCAATGTCCGCTTAATTCGGATTCGGGTTGCAAAGCCTTGTTGCCTTTTTGCCGGGGTGTACGGTGTTATCCTTTGTTCCGGCCTTGTTCCCCGCCTGTCCCGGTCTTTCCCTGCCGGCGTTACCGCCATGTGGTGTCCTGGTGTCGTACAAACTTTATTTAAGCTTTGCTATTACGGTTTTATCGCCAGTCGTGTTCTGTCCCATCTTCACGCAGACTTCAGTGCCGAGGGGCAGGTAAACGTCGACGCGCGAGCCGAATTTGATGAATCCCAGATGTTCGTCTATGTAGCAGTCTTCTTCAGCCTTGGCATAGGTTACGATGCGGCGGGCCACCGCTCCGGCTATCTGACGGCACAGTATCTCGGCGCCTTCAGGTGTTTCGAGCATTATGTCGGCGTGTTCGTTCTCCTCGCTTGCCTTCGGCAGCCATGCCTTGTGGTAGTTGCCGTTCTGGTGGTGTACGAACTTAACCTTGCCGTCTACCGGGAACCAGTTGGCGTGTACGTTGAACAGGCTCATGAAAATGCTTATCATCAGGCGCTTGTCATGGAAGTATTCGTTCTCCTCGACTTCTTCTATGACAACCACCTTGCCGTCGGCCGGTGCGACAACTATCTTCTCCGTGTCGCCGTCATAGTAGCGCTTGGGGCAGCGGAAGAAGTTGACGACAATCGCGTATATCGTTCCGAAAACTACAATGAACGCCCAAAAGAATGCTTTGCAGTCCACATAGACCCAAAGTATCATCGCTATGGCGACGATGGCCACCAGTCCGTAGACCAGCGTGTCCGTGCCTTCGCGGTGTAGCCTGACGTTCTTGAGTTTTCTTATTCTTCTTCCCATAGTAATTGTTGACGTACAAAAATTTGTGCAAAGTTACTCCTTTTTTATTTATTACCCAAATTTTTCATCTTATTCTTTTACGCTTTGCGTGGTAAACATGGGCATTTCGTGTTACTCTGTTTGAAACAATATGAAAACATGTTTAAACTTATTCCAATAATGGATGTTATTGATTACATTTGTGCCATATATTTTCTGTATGGCCCGTTTCCTGTACATATCGTTTTTAGTGATGTTGGTCGCCGTCGAGTGCGAAGCCCAGTTTTCCGCCGTTGTCCTTGATATGGAGACCCGGCGCCAGGTGGCCGGCGTGGCGGTCTACATCAATCCCAAGGGAGTTGTCAAGACCGACATGCGCGGGCGTTTCGTCATCGATGGCGCATTCAACAGCGTCACGCTTGTGCGCCAGGGGTATGAAAGCCTTACACTCGAGCGTAGCGAGATGACCGACTCCATCTGGATGCTGCCCAACGGGCGCAGCCTTGACGAGGTTGTGATAATCGGCCACAGGCCGAAGTTGGGTTTCAGTACGAAGGACAAAAAGTTCGACAAGTACAACCTGCCCAGGAACAATAGCCTGATAGGCGGCTTCGACTTCTTTGAGTCGTTGAACTTTAAGAAGCAAAAGCAAAAGAAACGTCGTGAGAAAATCAAGAAAATACTCGACAAATACTGATCGTCATGTGGTCGTCTGACGGCTGTTTGACGCCATAGGCAGCCGTGGCTGACTGCCTTATTGTGAAAACTTTCCATCGTTTCCTTTGCCTCCTGCATTCCGAAACTTTTACAATCATTTTCAGTGAAATAGACTCCGCCAAGGCTGATGCCGTGCCGCAGGCGAGCCGTTTTATGCTGCGAAAGACTGCTGTCTGTGCGTTCGTATACGCCGTTCGCTTGAATAGGTGTGTCGTTTCGTGCCGTTTGCGCTTGCAAAAAGCGGCATATTACATGGCAAAAAGCGGCCTTTTACACCCTGAAAGGTAACCTTTTGCGGTGATGTTTGCGGCATATTTCACTTTAATTGTTTTGCGAATTATGTAACATCGTGTGTGTCAGAGGTTTACGTTTATGTCTGATTTTTGCGGTTTTTCCCGCAAAGCAGTACTGTTCCCGGCCGCCGACGGCATCCACGAAGCGTTAAGTCTATCGCGGTTAAGAAAACTTAACAACTACGAACCTCTTGTCATACAACGCTTTGACGGCAGCTCTCCGTCTATGGAACAATTTTTTCACACTAATATTTTGGCAGTCTCGTTTTTTCGCCTTAACTTTGACGCTCCAAGTGAAATACTTTGAAGAGGAAGCATGCAAGATTTCGTTCATCTACACGTACATACATATTATAGCATTCTCGACGGGCAGGCAAGCGTCAAGCGGCTTGTCGACAAGGCCATAGCCGACGGCATGCGCGGCATGGCTGTGACCGACCACGGCAACATGATGGGCATCAAGGAGTTCTTCAACTACTGCAAGAAGAAGAACGGCGAATTGAAGGAACAGGGCAAGCCTGAGTTCAAGCCCATACTCGGATGCGAGATGTACGTTGCACGCCGCACCAAGGCCGACAAGGTTAAGGAGAAAGGCGACCAGGGCGGTTACCACCTTATAGTATTGGCAAAGAACTACAAGGGCTACAAGAATCTTATCAAGCTTGTCAGCCGTGCATGGGTAGACGGCTTCTACATGCGTCCGCGTACCGACCGCGCCGACCTCGAGACGTACCACGAGGGACTTATTGTCTGCTCGGCGTGCATAGCCGGCGAGGTGCCTGCCAAGATACTCAAGGGCGACCTTGAGGGTGCCGAGGAGGCCCTGCAGTGGTACAAGCGCGTTTTCGGCGACGACTATTACCTCGAGTTGCAGCGGCACGAAGTGAAGGACCCGCGCATCCGCGCCAACCGCGAAACTTTCCCCCTGCAGCAGAAGGCCAACAAGGTGCTGATGGAGTTTGCACGCAAATACGGCGTCAAGCTGGTATGTACCAACGACTGCCACTTCGTCGACGAGGAGAACGCCGAGGCTCACGACCGCCTTCTCTGCTTGTCTACCAACAAGGACCTTGACGACCCTAACCGTATGCTTTACTCCAAGCAGGAGTGGTTTAAGACGCAGGCCGAAATGAACGAGGTGTTTGCCGACGTGCCCGAAGCCCTTGCCAACACCTGCGAAGTGCTCGACAAGGTCGAGACATACAGCATCGACCATGCCCCCATCATGCCTTTCTTCCCCATTCCGGAAGAGTTCGGCACGGAGGAAGAATACCGCAAGCGCTTCACCGAAGAGCAGCTTTACGACGAGTTCACGCAGGACGAGAACGGCAACGTGGTGCTCTCGCGCGAGGACGGCGAGAAGAAGATAAAGAAGCTCGGAGGCTATGACAAGATATACCGCATAAAGTTCGAGGCCGACTATCTGGCAAAATTGGCATACGAAGGAGCCCGGAAGCTCTACGGCGACCCGCTTCCCGACGAGGTGGCAGAGCGCGTCAAGTTCGAGCTTTACATAATGAAGACCATGGGTTTCCCCGGCTACTTCCTCATCGTGCAGGACTTCATCAACTCCGCCCGCGACCAGTTGGGCGTCATGGTGGGTCCGGGACGTGGCAGCGCCGCAGGTTCCGTGGTCGCCTATTGCCTTGGCATCACCAAGATAGACCCTATAAAATACGACCTGCTGTTCGAGCGTTTCCTCAACCCTGACCGTATCTCCCTGCCCGATATCGATACCGACTTCGACGACGACGGACGCGGCAAGGTGCTCGAATGGGTGACCGAGAAGTACGGCGCCGACAAGGTGGCGCACATTATTACATACGGCACCATGGCCACCAAGCTGGCCATCAAGGACGTGGCACGTGTAGAGAAGTTGCCCCTTGACGAGTCCAACCGCCTCTGCAAGGCCATTCCCGACCGCCTGCCCGACGGCTTGAAGATGAACCTCACCAATGCCATCAAGTGCGTGAAGGAGCTCCGCGAGGCCGAGGCATCGCCCGACCCGCGCTTGCGCGAGACCATTGAGTACGCCAAGATGCTTGAAGGCAACGTGCGCAACACCGGCATCCACGCCTGCGGAACAATCATTTGCCGCGACCCTATAAGCGACTGGGTGCCCGTATCTACAGCCGACGACAAGGAGACCGGCAACAAGTTGCTCTGCACGCAGTATGAAGGCAGTGTTATCGAGGAGACCGGTCTTATCAAGATGGACTTCCTCGGACTGAAGACTTTGTCAATCCTGAAGGAGGCGGTGGAGAACATCCGCCTGACTACTGGCAAGGTAATTGACCTTGACACCATACCGATAGACGACCCCGAGACGTACAAGCTGTACAGCGAAGGCCGCACCATAGGCACGTTCCAGTTCGAGTCTGCCGGCATGCAGAAGTACCTTCGCGAGCTGCATCCTACCGTATTCGAGGACCTCATAGCCATGAACGCCCTCTACCGTCCGGGCCCTATGGACTACATTCCTGAGTTCATCGAGCGCAAGCGCGACCCGTCCAAGATAAAGTACGACATCCCTTGCATGGAGAAATACCTCAAGGACACCTACGGAATCACCGTCTACCAGGAGCAGGTCATGCTTCTCAGCCGCCAGCTTGCAGGCTTCACGCGAGGCCAGAGCGACACCCTGCGCAAGGCTATGGGTAAGAAGCTCATCGAGAAGATGAACCACCTGGAAGGCCTTTTCTATGAGGGAGGCGAGAAGAATGGCTACAAGCACGAGGTGCTCCACAAGATATGGGAAGACTGGAAGAAGTTTGCCAGCTACGCTTTCAACAAGAGTCACGCCACGTGTTACTCGTGGGTGGCTTACCAGACGGCGTACCTCAAGGCGCATTATCCGGCCGAATACATGGCAGCCAACATGAGCCGCAACTTCACTAACATAACTGAAATAACCAAGCTCATGGACGAATGCAAGGCCATGGGCATAAAGACGCTTGGTCCCGACGTTAACGAGAGCCGCCAGAAGTTCAGCGTCAACAAGCAGGGAGCCATCCGCTTCGGTCTTGCCGCCATAAAAGGCATGGGCTCGGCGGCTGCCGAAGCCATTATAGAGGAGCGCGAGAAGAACGGTCCTTACAAAAGCGTGTTCGACCTTGTTGAGCGTGTCAACCTCGGCGCCTGCAACCGCAAGTGCATAGAGAGTCTCGTGTTGAGCGGCGGATTCGACAGCTTCAACGTTAAGCGCGAAAGCTACTTCGGCCGCAATTCGAAAGACGAGCCGTTCCTTGATACGCTCGTCAGGTACGGCTACCTTTACCAGCAGGAGAAGAACGCGGCGCAGAACTCGCTTTTCGGAGACATGGCCGAAGTTGACATTGCCACTCCGCCGATACCCGAGGGCGACACATGGAGCACCATAGAGAAGCTCAACCGCGAGCGCGACCTTGTCGGCATCTACCTGTCCGCCCATCCGCTCGACGACTTCGAGGTAATACTCAACAACCTGTGCAACACCCGTTGCGCCGAACTTGCCGACAAGCAGGAACTTTCGAAGAAGCAGGAGGTAATCCTCGGAGGCATAGTCACCATGGTGCGCAGCCGTTTCACGAAGACGGGCAAGCCGTGCGGCTTCGTCACGATAGAAGACTTTGAAGGCTCGGGCGAGCTGGCTTTCTTCGGCGAAGAGTGGGGCAAGTGGAAGGGAATGCTGGTCGAGGGCAGCACCGTAATGGTCAAGGCGCAGTTCGTACAGCGGTTCCGCGGCAGCGACATGATGGAGATGCGCGTCACCGACATACAGTATCTGCAGACAGTTAAGGACCTGCAGATAGAACGGTTGACAATAACACTCGACGCTGGCAGCATAGACGACACCACCGTGTCAGACCTTGTTTCGGTGATAAAAGACTGTCCCGGCAACACGCAGCTTTATTTCATGGTGCACGACGGCAACTCTACGAGGCCGTTCACGCTGTACAGCCGCACGGGCAAGGTTGACGTTTGCCGCGAGCTTATCAGCTACATCAAGGGCAATGAGGCGCTCGGCTACAAGATAAACTGACGGGCTGTGTGCGGCATGTTGTCGTGTGCGGCTGAATGTGCCGCCGCAAGTGTGACATGACAGGGCGGCAAACGCCGTTTGGCAGGCTGGCCGACTGTTGGCATACTGTTTGTTGGTAATACGACATAAGATAACATAATCATTAATCTAAAATAAGAGAACAATGGAAGTAAAAATCACAAATGAGAACTTTGAGAGTTTTAAGAACGGCAATTTGCCTTTGGTAGTAGACTTCTGGGCTACATGGTGCGGACCTTGCAAGGCTATCGCTCCTATCATCGGCGAACTGGCAGAGGAGTATGACGGCAAGCTCGTTGTAGGCAAGTGCGACGTTGAAGAGGCTGACGACATAGCAATGGAGTTCGGCATCCGCAACATCCCGACAATACTGTTCTTCAAGAACGGACAGGTTGTTGACAAGTTCGTAGGCGCTACTACAAAAGCAAAGCTCCAGGAGAAGTTCGAGGCTTTGCTGTAATTAAAAGTCAGGAAACAGTCAAACGAAGGGTCAGGCTCGCAAGGGACTGGCCCTTCTTGCGTATATGCCGCCAACCGTTTTGCCGCCATGCTCGTGCCGCTTTTGCAACAGCTTGATTTCCAGTGCTTTGTAAAAGGTTGCCTTTTGGATTGCAAAACATGGCCTTTTACCGCCAGAAAGGTAACCTTTTGCACCGCCGTTTGCCGTGTATTGGAAAAACAAGGGTATGGCTCCGCCTTTTTGTCAGTCATGGGGATGGTAAAATATTACGTCCGTTTAATCGTTATCAATCAAAATAATGGTGTTTTTGATGCAGTAAAATGCAGTTTTTGTAATCTTGTTTATATATATAACGAGATTAACGTCGGCGTTGTTGATGGACGTAACGGAAATGGTGGGCAGATGCAAGCGCGGCGATAGTGGGGCTATGGCTGCGCTCTACATGGCGTATTCAGGGAAAATGATGAATACGCTAAGGCGCATCGTCGGCACTGACGCCGTGGCGGCCGACCTGCTTCACGATGGTTTCATCATAGTCTTCACGTCGATAGGTTCGTTGCGCGACGCTTCCCGTCTGGAGCCGTGGATGCAACGGATAATGACAAACCTTGCCTTGAGATACATGCAGGCGGGTGGCAAGTCGGTATCGCTGGACCATGCAGGCGACGTGATAGACGAGAGCGGCGGGGAGGAAAACCCTGCAGGAATACCGTTTGACAGGATAATACAGATGGTCGACACGTTGCCCGACGGTTACCGCCAGGTGTTCCGCCTGTCGGTGCTTGACGGCCTGTCGCACAACGAGATAGCCGGCATTCTCGGCATAGCGCCACGCTCGTCATCATCACAGCTCCTGCGTGCAAGGCGCAAGCTGCAATCAATGATAAAGGCTTACCGTGCCGGCCTTATTACCGTCTTTGTTTTGGTTGTGTCGACCGTCGCCATAATAATGTTTAATGGTAGGCGTGGAAGGCATGTCGCTGATGTGCCGGTAGCTAAGACCGGAGAAAAGGCAATCAGTCACCGTGCCGATGAAAAAGGCGCCGTAGATGCGAAAGACACGTATTTGTGTAAGGAAGAAAGCGCCGTTAAGCCGCATGTTGACAGCGTAATGGCAGCCCAGACCCAATGCCTGCCACTGCCTGCCGATACGGTTTTGACCGCCGTAAATGTTCCGGTAGACTCCGTGCTGGTTCCGTTGGCGGCAACGGATGACAGTGTTGTTATAGCCGACGCCTACATAAGGCTGGTTAATGTGCCCGTCGGCGGTACTGAAGGGTGGAGCTTCGCCATGAACACCGTGGCCGGACAGGCGTCGGAGAGCCTGCTGCCCAGAGTGTTCAGTTTGATAAGCCATTCGATAGGTTCAGCCACGAGGGTCGACGTTGAAACGTGGGAGGAGTTGACACATTATCTTACCTACGACGTAGGCGACGGCATCGACCCGCTCGAACGCGATGCCTTGCTGCGCATTGCGTTAGTGAACGAAGGGCGCATCTACACGCGCCGCAGCTACGGCAAGCCGTTACAGTTAGGGCTGAGTTTCAGCAAACGGCTGACTGACAGGTGGAGCATGGACTTCGGATTGCGCATGACGTGCCACACGACCAGCCTGCAAACGGGCGGAAGCGACACTACCAACATAAGTGAACGGCAGCGCACGGTATTCTTGGGAGTGCCGGTAGGTGCCACGTATTCGTTCATGGACAGCGGCCGTTGGACGCTTTACGGCACGGCTGGCATCGGACTCGACATACCGTTGTACGGCACGGCGGAGCGCCGTTACAACATAGACAACAAGCTGGTTTACAGCCGTAAAGTACGTCTTGACCTGCCCCGCTGGCAGTGGTCGGTAAACGCCGGAGTGGGCATTGGCTACAATATCACTCCGCATCTGCAACTTTACTTCAGTCCGAAGCTGACATGGTATGTGCCTAACGGTTCACAGACAACCACGCAGTGGAACGACAAACCCCTGCAACTGTCGCTGCCGGTAGGCATAAGGATAGTTTTCGGTAACGGCGACTGATGGTGGCGGCAATGCAGTATTTCTCCTGTTCCGTTATCATATATTAAAAACAGGAGAATAAAAATGCAGAAAAGACATACTGACAGGTACCGTTACTTCAGGGAAGAAGCCGCTACGACGGAGAAGTATTTTATCCCTTATTTGTCTGAATTTATGGATGTTGGCGACATCAGCGTATTGGAAGTGGGCTGTGGCGAGGGCGGCAATCTTCTGCCTTTTGCCCGTCGGGGATGCCGTGTGGTGGGGGTTGACCTTTCGGAACAACGCGTGAGGCAGGCGGAAAGTTTCTTTTCACGCGAATGCGCGGCAGGTACGTTTGTTTGTGATGACGTAATGCACTATCGTGGCGACGGCCGCTTGTTTGACTTGATAGTGTGCCATGACGTGGTAGAGCATATCCATGAAAAAGGAAAAATGTTGCTTGCGCTAAAGCGCCTGCTTGCTCCGGGCGGACGGCTCTTTGTTGCTTTCCCTGCATGGCAGATGCCTTTCGGCGGCCACCAGCAGATAGCGCGCAGTTGGGTGGTGTCACATTTACCGTTTGTTCATTTGTTGCCCGAACTTGCTTTCTGCCTTATGCTGCGGCTGTTTGGCGAGGACGCATCTAAGATAAATGAGCTCATAGGCATCAGGCGCACACGCTGCACCGTCGAAATGTTTGAACGCGAAGCCGCCTATGCAGGCTATACAGTTTGTGACAGGCGGCTCTGGCTTGTCAATCCGCATTATGAAGTGAAGTTCGGATTACGGCCGATAAGGCTTTGCAGGCAACTTTCGGCACTGCCGTATATTAGGAATTTCATGGCTTCGTCCTGCTTTTATGTCGTCAGGCCGCTGTGAGTGTTGGGGCAGGTGGTTTTATAATGTTTTCTCGAAGGCTATCCGTTCGCCCCTCGGTCCGTAACTTACGTTGCCGCGCCGGGCATAGCCGAGCGAGTCGAGCAGGTGCAGCATCTCGGCGTTGTCATGGTTTGTGTCTACTTTTATGCAGCCTATGCCGTGGTCGCAGCATACTTTTTCAGCATGCAGGAGCATCATACGCCCTAATCCGCAGCCGCGCGACAAGACGGAAACGGCAAGGCGGTGGATTACCATGTACGGTCCGTTGTAGTGCCAGTGTACGTCGGGCGAGTCGTAGGCAGGCTCGGGCTGCGCCGTGATGTAAGCGTATGCGGCGATACGTCCGTCGCCGTCGCATGCCACGTAGGCGTCGCCCGACATTATGTCGGCCTCGATTCTTTCATGTGAAGGATACTCGTCCGTCCATTGGTGCCTGCCGCTTTCCTGCATAATCCGTTTTGCATCGATTATTATCTGCCATATTTGCTGTAGGTCTGCGGTTGTAGATTGCCTGAATGTCATATTGCTTTCTTGTTAATAATCGGGCGCTTGTGCTGTGTAGACGGGCACCGTATGAAATACGGCGGAAGTCCGCCGTTGTTTCATACGGCATTCTATTCATCTCAAAACATTAGCCACTTGCCCGTCTTTTTTTGTTTGTCACGTTCTTTAACTACGGTTACAACGCCGTACCCTTGAACACTTCGCTCTCCTCGGCTGGCACAATAACGCCGTCGAGGGTAATCTTGCCGGAGTGGAAGTTCTGCATGACGTTAACCGTAGCCTTGTTTGAGCCGTTCCAAAGTGTAATGAACACCTGGGCGGAAATGCCCCTGCCGTTGACTCCCATCTCCAGGTACAGATTGCCGTCCTTGTCCTTATTCTTTTTCAGCCGTGAGATATAGCCGTCAAGGGTGATGCCTCCGAGCCCGTTGAATCCCGGCCACGGCACGTTGAACGCCACCTGTATGGAAGCCTCGTTGCCTATTATTGCCACGAAGTTGGTGTTTGAAGTGACATGGGCCGTCTGTCCCCGCTTGAACGTCACAAGGTTGGCCTCGAGCACGAAGGCCGAGTCATTGATGGCCTGTTCCGCCTTGGCGTGTTTCATACTGTCGATGCGTGCTTCAATGGCCTTGCGCTCCTTTTTCGTCAGTTTGCGTTCGCCGTCGTCCTGGGCGTTGAGGCTTGTAACGGCTGCTATTATTGCTGTTATCAAGAAAATAATCCTTTTCATAAGTTTTCCTCCTGTAATGGTTTATCTATTAATAAAACCCGCAATAGGCGAAAATCGTGCATCTGAAACGCTTAAAATAAGTTACAAGTTGATAAGATATTGTGAAAATGATATACAAACAGATTGTTCAATATGGAAAATGGTATTGGTCTTGTCGTAAATGAAATTTTTCATATCCTGGATTTATTTTCACAATGTATGAAAGTATATGCAAAAATGATAATGTACGCATTCTTTTTTGCAGCTGTGAACTTATAAGCAGAGACACGATAACAGAATTGCCGTTATGATGCACGGCATAATTTGAACTAATTGTTTTTGTCTGAAATTTACCCTCATGTACGAATATTTCTGATAAATAGTAAAAGATTGTCGTTAAAAATTCCTACTTTTGTAATCGGATAAGGGGCTACCCTTTCCAAGACATACGAGAATAAAGAAGCGTTATGCTTGTCTTTTAAGTTGGAAACGTAGGAAATTTCAAACTTAGCGCAAAAGATGGCATAGTGGTTTTCACGCCTTAGCGTGGACTGCTATTATCATATCTGTGCTAAAGGTTTCCTACGACCTCCAACTTAGACGTGGTAGCATTGCAGTTCCACGCTTCATGTTTTTATAACAGTCTGTATGGGACGGACAGACATATAAATTTTAGTAATGATGATGGAACAAAAGTTTTGTCAAAGTTGCGGTATGCCTCTGACCGATGAGAACAGAGGTACAAATGCCGATGGCAGCCTAAATGGTGATTATTGCACTTATTGTTACAGCAGTGGAAGGTTTACACAAAACTTTACAATGAGCCAAATGATTGAGTTTTGTCTGCAATTCTTAGACCAGATGAACGCGCATACGGGGATGAACCTGACACCCGAACAGGCTAAAGAACAGATGCAAAAATACTTTCCACATCTGAAGCGTTGGAAGGTCAAAGATGGACGAACGATAGTGGAAAAAGCTGAAGTCTTGCTTGCACAATGTGAAAACGTGACAGTTGTTTCCATAGATTCAAATGGCTATCCTCGTCCTGTCAGAATGTCAAAGATACAGGCAAAAGGATTCAATGAGGTTTGGATGGCGACAAGTGCAAGTTCTGTAAAAGTCGAAGATTTTAAATTTAACAACAAGGCCGGACTTTGTTATGACCTTTATGGTGACAGTGTTGCCTTACGCGGAACGGTAGAAATCATCATGGATGAAGTGAAACGAAAGGAAATGTGGCAAGATTGGTTCGCCCATCATTTTCCGTGTGGTGTGACTGACCCTGATTATGCCCTTCTTCATTTTGTAGGCAAGGATGCCACTTTTTGGATTAATGGCGAGTTTTCACATTCAAATATTTAACTAATCATGAAATCTATAAATTCAGACATTAGTAACATTGCCGCCTGCGGTCTCTATTGTGGAGCTTGCAGGAAGTTTCTTGCAGATAAATGTCCGGGATGCAGGCAAAATGAGAAAGCTACGTGGTGCAAAATACGTTCATGCTGTATGGAGAATAAGTTTAACACGTGTGCCGAGTGCCATCAGGATGTGGAAAACTGCAAGATATTTTCAAATTGGATAGGAAAAATCTTCTCTTTCTTATTCAATTCAGACCGTTCATCCTGTATCCGTTTTATAAAAGAACGTGGCGAGGGTGCATTCGCCGAGGAAATGACTAAACGTAAGTGTCAAACTATTAGGCGAAAGAGACGCAACTTATAAGATGCTATGTCCGTAGTAAAACCCGTTGGCGGAATTATTAGTACCTCCTCGTGCCGACTACTTACAGTCTGTTGCATATCGGTGGCTTTTGCTTACGGTTTTCGCCCGTTTCGGACGGGTTTGTAAAAGGCATCCTTTTGTAGTGTGAAAGGTTACCTCTTAAAAGATGAAAGACCGTGTTTTGCAAGCTGAAAGTTCGTCATTTGAAACTGTAACCATCGCCGTTCCACTCAAGATAATTCCGCCAACGGGTTAGTAAAAACAATTACGTTAATGAGACAGGCATGATTTAAATAGACAATAGTACTGTCGCTTGTGTGGAATAAAATGCTTACCTTTGCATCCGTTCCTGACGGAAGAAGATTCCACTTCCGGTCGGATATCATGAATTTGTAAACAAAAACTTAATTATACAGGTACAAACCATGTCAAGTTACCAACCTTCAGCGTTGCCTAACACGCGTATCGACGTCGCCGATTTGCTGCGCGGCGTAGCTGTGGCAGGCATTGTGATGCTGCATTTCATAGAGCATCTCAACTTCTATAACTTCCCTCCGCTTACCAAGTTGGACAATGTTGTGTGGGACGTGATGTTCTTCATGTTGTCGAACAAGATGTATGCCATATTTGCCATGCTGTTCGGACTGACTCTCTTCGTGCAGCATGACAATCAGGCAAAGCGCGGATATGATTTCAGGCCGCGTTTCGTATGGCGCATGGTGCTCCTCTTCGGATTCGGTCTGCTCGACCTGTTGTTCTTCAACGGCGACATACTTACAGTTTATGCGGTGTGCGGACTGCTCGTGCTGCCGTTTGTACGCGCCGGCAACCGTGTGCTGCTTTTCTTTGCCGTGTTGTTCGCGCTCCAGCCGATAGAGCTTGCATATCTTGTAGGAGGATTGGTTGATCCGCAGTTGCAGCCGCTCGATTTGGGCTCTGGAGCTATGTTCCACGCAATATTGCCTGCACAGGAAGGCGGCAGCTGGTTTGATGTTGCCATGGCAGGACTGCGCTACGGTCTGCCTGTCAACTTTACGTGGGCTATCGAGCACGGACGTTTCACGCAGACGTTGTTCCTCTTTCTGCTCGGCTTGTGGGTAGGGCGCTGCCGCCTGTTGTATGATGAAGGCAATAATGCAGCCGTCTGGAAGAAAGTGATGTTGTGGTCGGTCGTGGCGTTTGCGGTATTGTGCCCGTTGCGTTATACCGTGCCGCAGATGTCCGATGCGGAGTGTGTGTCGGCCTCGTTGACCGTAATGCTCGACATGTGGAAAAATCTTGCGATGATGTTTTTCTATGTAAGCCTGCTTACGTGGGCTTACCACCGAACAAGGGCGCGCCGGGTGTTGGTTAAGATACTGCCTTACGGCAAGATGAGCCTTAGCAACTATCTGGGGCAGTCGGTTGTTGGTGGATTCATATTTTACCATTGGGGATTGGGACTGTATGCGGTCAGCGGCCACACCATGAGCCTTGTGCTGGGAGCAGCGTTCGTGTTATTGCAGTTCTCGTTCTGCAAATGGTGGTTCCGTTCGCATAAGCGCGGGCCTCTTGAGCAGGTATGGCACAATGCCACCTGGGTAGGTTCGGACAGGCAAAAGAAATGACATCGGCTGTCTTTGGGCTTGCGGCTTGCCGTTTATGCAGACTGTGAAATAAGCTGTTTATTAAGATATAAAAATGTGAAAGGCGGACAAATATCCGCCTTTTTGTCATGTTATAAGGTGGATTTTTAGTAAATTTGCAGCGATTTGGCTAAATGAAAGAATGAAATTCGGCGATGTCATAGGGCAGGAGGACGTGAAGCAGAGGTTGCGGCAGATGGTGAAGGAAGACCGTGTGCCACACGCAATGATGCTGTGCGGACCGCATGGCTGTGGCAAAATGGCGCTAGCGCTGGCGATGGCTTCCTACCTTTTATGCAAGGACCATACGGAGGATGATGTCTGCGGAGTGTGTCGCCAGTGTGCGATGTCGGCCAAGTTCGCCCATCCCGACCTTCATTTCTCTTATCCTGTAATTCGTCCGACGGGTACAGGCTCGGAGCATAAAATGACGAGCGACGATTTTGCCGACGAATGGCGGAGTTTGCTTTCGCGCGGTGCTTACTTCACGATTGACCAGTGGCTTGCCGAGATGAACGCCGCCAACCAGCAGGCTTTGATGGGAGTAGGCGAGAGCGACCTGCTTATAAGGAAACTCAGCCTGAAGTCGAGTCAGGGTGGGTACAAGGTTGTAGTGATATGGCTGCCCGAGAGGATGAATGCCGAATGTGCCAACAAAATGCTGAAGCTGCTTGAGGAACCTCCGCATGAAACGGTTTTCATCATGGTCTGCGAGGAACCTGAGAAGCTTTTGGATACCATAAGAAGCCGCGCCCAGCGTATTGACATTAAACGGATAGACGACGGTGCGATTGAACGTGCGCTCGTTGAACAGCGTGGAATCGATGCAGACGCAGCCAGGCGGCTGGCTCGTGCGGCTGGTGGCAGCTGGCTGACGGCTCTTGAAGAACTCGATGCTGACAATGAGAAGAGGCAGTTTTTCGACTTGTTTGTTTCTCTGATGCGTCTTGCTTACATGCGTAAGATTAAGGATCTGCGCAAATGGAGCGACACGGCTGCAGGCTTGGGGCGTGAGAAACAGCGGCGCATGCTTACATACTTCATGCGTCTTGTGCGTGAAAACTTCATGTACAACTTCCACAATCCGCAACTGTGCTATATGACCCGGGACGAGGAAAACTTCGCCCGTAACTTTGCTCCCTACATCAACGAAGCTAATGTCATGGAGATGTCTGAGCTGATGAACAGGGCGATGCGCGACATAGGGCAGAATGCAAATGCCAAGATAGTGTTCTTCGATATGGCGACGCATATAATAGTCTCGTTAATAAGGAAGCCCTGAGATCAGTGCCTGAGGCATCCTTATTGCGAGGGCGCACGGATGATGATGTATTGAAAATTGTAAAACCCAATGAAGTGGGAAGATGCTTAAGTGCGGTTGAGTCCGGCGTTGTATTTCGCCGAAAAAAAGTATTACCGCTTTTCGTTTTTCCACACTTCGTACATATATAATCGTTATGGACTTTAAGAACAGGAAATTCATGATATACAACGGCTGCGACCGCGGTTTGTGCATCCGGGGTTGCGGTCGGCAAGACCGCCAGCTGAATACTTACGACTGGCTTGCCGACGTTCCCGGCAATACGGGTAGCACAAATCTTGTCGAGGTGCAGTTTAAGAACACACGCAAAGGTTATTACCATAACGTGAATAATCTTGACCTGAAAAAAGGCGACATTGTGGCCGTTGAGGCTAATCCGGGCCACGACATAGGAGTGGTTACGCTGACAGGCAAGCTCGTGGAACTGCAGATACGCAAAGCCAACCTGAAGTCGGCCGATGACATAAAACGCATATACCGACTGGCCAAGCCCGTAGACATGGAGAAATACCGTGAGGCAAAGAGCCGCGAGCATGATACCATGATACAGAGCCGGCAGATAGCAAAGAACCTGAATCTGCAGATGAAAATAGGCGATGTTGAGTACCAGGGCGATGGAAACAAGGCAATATTCTACTATATTGCGGACGAACGCGTCGATTTCCGCCAGTTGATAAAAGTCCTGGCTGAAACTTTCCACGTGCGCATAGAAATGAAGCAGATTGGCGCGCGTCAGGAGGCTGGGCGCATTGGCGGCACGGGACCGTGCGGTCGTGAACTGTGTTGCGCCACTTGGATGAAGAACTTCGTATCGGTAAGCACTGGTGCGGCGCGTTACCAGGATATATCGCTTAATCCGCAGAAACTTGCCGGAATGTGCGCCAAGCTCAAGTGCTGCCTGAATTACGAGGTTGATAATTATATCGAGGCAAGCCGCAGGCTGCCCAGTAAGGAGGTTGTTTTGCAGACCCAGGACAGTGACTATTACTTGTTCAAAAGTGACATTCTTGCCGGCATGGTGTCGTATTCCACCGACAAGAAGATTCCTGCCAATCTTGAGACTATTACCGCAAAGCGGGCTTTGGAGGTAATAGATATGAACAAGCGTGGCGAGAAGCCTCTCTCTTTACAGGAAGACGGCGTAATAAGGCAAAACGACAGACCTGTCGACTTGCTTGAGAACGAGAGCCTTACGCGCTTTGACAGGAACAAGAAAAAGAAGAAGCAGAAGAGCCGCGCTCCCAAGCAGGGCGTGAAAGGCCGCGCTCCTAAACAGGCAAAGGGCGCTGCTGCTAACGACAATGCCGGCCAGCCTAAGGGCGAAAGTTAATGAATGTTGGTCTTGCCATAAGCCTGCGCAGGCAGGCTTATCGGTGTTTTAGTAGGTTTGTTATGGGCGTTTGTGCAGGCTTGAGTGAAAAATGAAACAAACTTTATTGACATTGGCGGTGGCCGTCGTTGCGGTTTGGACATTGTCATCATGTATTGGCGATGTAGTTTACGATAAGTACAAACCAACCCCTGTGGATGGTTGGGAACGCAGTGATACGCTCGTGTTTGACGTGCCGAAACTTAGGGACTCTGGCCGTTACAGGCAGGAAATAGGCTTGCGTATTAATGTTGCTTATCCGTTTACCGGCTTGAGTTTGCTGGTGGAAAGGACGATCGAGCCGGGTCACAGGGTCGATGTTGACACGCTCAATTGCCGTTTGTATGACAGCAAGGGCAATGCCCTTGGTGACGGATTTAGCTTTTTCCAATATGACTTTATTTTGTCAGACGGAGAATTGCAGAAAGGTGATTCTTTGCATGTCAGGGTCAGCCATATAATGATGCGTGAGATTTTACCGGGAGTTTCTGACATAGGCTTCCGCCTTGTTAGGAAATGATACTCCTTTAATATTATTGTAGCGTGGCGTTAATGGAAACTTTTTCAACGTTTTAGTGTGATAAGTTTTCTGTTCAGGTCACGTCTCTTTTGTTGATATGTAAGTTGAAGTACTTTTGCATTATATGAAATATGTATTGACGGCACCTGAAAGGATAAATGCCACAATAAACCTTCCGGCATCGAAAAGTATAAGCAACAGGGCGTTGATTATTAACGCGTTGTCAGGCAATAAGCTGGTGCCCGGCAACATGTCGGATTGTGACGATACGGAGGTTATACTGAATGCCTTGCGCGACATGCCTGAGGTTATTGACATAAAGGCTGCGGGAACGGCCATGCGTTTCTTGACGGCGTACCTTGCTGTTACGCCTGGTGAATATGTGTTGACAGGAACGGAACGTATGCAGCAGCGTCCAATAAAGGCTTTGGTAGATGCGCTAAGGTATATCGGTGCTGAAATTAGTTATGAGCGCAACGCAGGTTATCCTCCATTAAGGATAAAGGGACGCAAACTAAGTGGCGGGCAGATAGAAATGCCGGGCGACATAAGTTCACAGTACATATCAGCTCTGCTCATGATAGGTCCGATGCTAGCCAACGGACTTGAGGTTAGATTGACGGGTGAGATAGTTTCACGTCCGTACATAGACCTGACCTTAAGTGTTATGAGAAACTTTGGGGCAGACGTAGATTGGATAGGAATAGATACGGTTAAGGTAAATCCCAAATTATATGAACCCAAGCCGTTCTTCATCGAAAACGATTGGAGTGCTGCGTCATACTGGTATGAGATGCTTGTTTTGGGTGGAAGCGATGAGTCTGAGATACGGTTTACCGGTCTGACTGACGGTTCGCGCCAGGGCGATTCAGCCATAAAATACTTGTTCAGCATGCTTGGTGTCAGGACAATGTTCAAGACAAAGGAACGTAGGGTCCCGACTACGGTTACGCTCAAGTTGGTCGAGACAAAGCCGCCGCGCCTTGATTACGATTTCGTCAATCAGCCTGACATGGTGCAGACGCTTGTCGTTTGTTGTGCCTTGACCGACACTCCCTTCCGGTTTACAGGGGTGTCGTCATTGAAAATAAAGGAGACAGACCGTATTGAAGCCTTGAAAATAGAGATGCGCAAACTTGGTTACGTATTGGGCGAGACCGGTGAGGGCGAACTTTCATGGGACGGCGAGAGATGCGAGCCGGACAGCGACATTGTTATTAATACTTACGACGACCACCGCATGGCTATGGCATTCGCTCCCGCATCAATCGTATTTCCTGGATTGAAGATTGACAATCCGCATGTAGTAACCAAGTCGTATCCCCGTTTCTGGGACGACTTGAGACAAGCAGGCTTCATAATTAAGGAAGTTGAATGATATGGAAGCATTACCGTATTTGTTGTATTTGGCAATTTTGCTGCTGTTGGCGGTAGTGTTGTTCAAGATGTTCGGACGTAATGCCGGAGTCGAAAATCCTCAAAAGGATGCTGCGGCTTGCAGTACTTGTAGTTCCGAACCGGGTAAATGCTTGCAGGATTGCGTTATTGAGAATGCCGTTGGAGAGATTGAGTATTTCGACGACGAGGAACTTGACGAATTTAAGGGACGCAGGTCTGACGAGTATTCTGACGACGAAGCGGCACAGTTTTCCGAAGTCATGTACACAATGAAAGCCGTTGAAGTGAAAGACTGGCTTATAAGCTTGAATCTCCGAGGTATCAATTTGCCGGACCAGTTGAAAGACGAAGCCATAATGCTAATGGAAGGATGAGAGTTTTGTCATTATTATGCAATAAAACGGCCGATTGCAAGTTATAATAAAGGTATTGTGGCTTTTTAAAAACAATATGCATATCAAGTTCGCAAAACATATAATTCCCGTATTGGCTATAGTTGTCATCATGGTGGCTGTAAGCTGTTCTACCGAGAAGAACACTGCACAGAGCCGTTGGTGGCACTCGTTCAACGCACGTTATAATACTTATTATAACGGAACTCTTGCATACATTGACGGTTCTCTTGAGAAGGAAAAAGGCAATAAGGACAATTTCACCGAAATGATTCCCCTTTATACCGTTGGCAATAAGGGTAGCCGTGAACTGGGAGCGGGAAATTTTGACCGTGCAATAGAAAAATGCCAGAAAGCCATAAAGTTGCATAGCATAAAAAAACGTCCTGAATGGACTAAAAGCAGGAAAAAGACCGAGAAAGACATCGAATGGCTCAGCCGCAAGGAGTATAATCCGTTCTTGTGGAAGGCGTGGCTGCTTATGGGACGCTCACAGTTCATGAAAGGCTCGTTCGACGAGGCAGCTTCGACATTCGCCTATATGAGCCGTCTTTATTCCACACAGCCTGCAATATACGGCCGAGCAAGGGCATGGCTTGCGAAATGTTACATTGAACAGGATTGGATTTACGACGCCGAGGACGTTATAACCAAAATGCGCCGCGACTCGTTGCACTGGCGCGCCCGCAAGGAGTGGGACTACACATACGCCGACTATTACATCCACACCGGACAGTATGCCGAGGCCATACCTTATTTGCGTAAGGTCATTAAGCACGAGATGCGCCGTAAGCAGAAGGCACGCGAGTGGTACCTTATGGGACAGCTCGAGGCCGCCCTCGGTAACAACGAAAACGCATACAAGGCCTTTAAACGCGTCATAAGGATGCATCCGCCATACGAACTCGAGTTCAACGCACGTATTGCCATGACCGAAGTGATGGGCGGCAAGCAGTCGAAGAAGATGATCAAGAAGCTGCGCCGCATGGCCCGGTCGGATAACAACAAAGAATATCTTGACCAGGTTTATTATGCCATCGGTAACATTCACCTCAACCAGAAGGATACCACAAGCGCCATTGCCGCATACGAACAGGGCAATGCCAAGTCAACACGTGGCGGCATAGAGAAAGGCGTGCTCCTCCTGAAGCTCGGTGACTTGTATTGGGAGCGCGAGGACTACAGCAACGCCCGCCGTTGTTATGGCGAGGCCATAGGTCTGTTGGACAAGGAACGTGACGACTACCAGCAGCTTTCAGACCGCTCCAAGATACTTGACGAGCTTGTGCCTTATACCGAGGCCGTGCATCTTCAGGACTCATTGCAGGCTCTTGCCAAGATGCCCGAGGCCGAGAGGAACGAGGCCATCGACCGTGTAATCGAGGCTTTGAAAAAGAAAGAAAAGGAGGAACGCAAGGCGCAGGCCGAAGCCGAGGCCCAGCAGTATCTTTCCCAGCAGGGCGGAGCCGGCAATACGGCGCAAAACAACACGTCCAACAACATGACCGACAAGAACGGGACGTGGTATTTTTACAACCCGACTGCCGTCAGCCAGGGTAAGGCTACGTTCCAGAAATTGTGGGGACGGCGCGAGAATGTCGACGACTGGCAACGTTCCAACAAGACTGTCGTGGCGCAAACCAGCATGCCTGAGGAACTTACCGACGAGATGCGCGACTCCATAGCGGCTGCCGAGGCCATGCAGGATTCTATCAAGAACTCGCTCGACAGCGCACAGAACAATCCACACAAACGCGAGTATTACTTGAAACAGATACCGTTTACTCCTGAACAGGTGGCCGAGAGTAACAAGATAATTGAAGACGGACTGTTCCATGCAGGTGTTATTTTCAAGGACAAGTTCGACAATCTTGTGCTTGGAGAGAAGAACCTGCGCCGCCTTACTGACAATTACAAGGACTACGAGAATCTCGACGAGGCATATTACCACTTGTTCCTCCTTTATTCGCGAAGGCAGGAGCACGGCATGGCGGCTTCTTATCTCGACCTGTTGAAGCGCGATTTCCCCGAGAGTCAATGGACCGCGTTGCTTGCCGACCCGAATTTCGAGGAGAACGCACGTTTCGGCGTACATTTGGAAGACTCGCTGTATGCAGCCACTTACGAGGCGTTCAAGGCCGACAGGTTCGACGAGGTTAGCGCCAATGCGGCGTTGTCAGCGTCGCGTTTCCCCATGGGAGCCAACCGCGACAAGTTCATCTTCATCAGCGGTTTGAGCAAGCTTAATGGCGGCGACAGCGAGGGCTGCCTGGCAGACATGGGCGAGGTTGTGGGCAAATATCCCGACAGCGACGTTAGTGAACTGGCCGGAATGATAATCAACGGCGTAAAGGCCGGCCGGCAACTTTATGGCGGCAAGTTTGACATAAGCGACATTTGGGAGCGCCGTGCCGTAGTGCTTAGCGACAGCGACTCCATCTCGACCCGTAAGTTTGTTGCCGAGCGCAATGTGAATTTCTCGTTCATGTTCGTGTATTCACCCGATTCCGTCAACGAGAACAAGCTGCTGTTCGAGCTTGCCAGGTTTAACTTCACCAACTTTATCGTAAGGAATTTCGACGTCATTGTCGACGAGCAGGGTGCGCTCCACCGCATGCGTATCAGCGGCTTCATGAGCTATGACGAAGCCATGCAGTACGCGCGCCAGGTGGGCGGAAATGCCCGGATACGCTCACTTACGGGCAAAGCCCGCACGTTTGTCATCAGCGACTCCAACCTCGAACTGCTTGGTACGCAGTACAGCTATAACGATTACGACAAGTTCTACGAGCAACACTTTGTTCCTTTGCGCATAAGCACGGTAAAACTGCTTACCGAACCGGCTTCGATCGAATACGAGCCGTCAGGCGAAAGCGATGCCGACGACCTGTATCAAGGCGGCGTAATAGAGGACGGCCTGTTTATTGACGACGAGAGTCCGGCAACTGGTGGCAGCGGAACAGACGACCTCATCATCATGCCTGACGAACAGAATAACGCTCCGGCTGTAAGCGCTCCTGCCGATGCAGGCGCTATAACCATACCGGTTGAGCCTGAAACAAATGCAGGCGGAACTGACGACGGCACGATGATAGTGCCTGACGTACAGGATAATGCGCCTGAAACAGGAAGCAATGATGACGACCTGTTCATCATAGACGACGGCAAGCAGAATGCGCAGCAGACTGAACCGGACTCGGGCGAAACCTTCATTCCTCTTGACGGAGGCAACCCTGCAGGCGGAACTAACACGCAACCCGCAGCAGGCGGACAAACGCCAGGGCACGACAGCGGTAACAAACAGCCTGCCGGTGCGCAGGCCGGCAGCAACGCTACCGGCAACGCCGGCCAGCCTTCAGGCACGCAGACAACGCAAGACGACTTCATAATCGAGTTTAACGACGATTACGAGAAGCGTACAAGCAACACCAACAGCGGCAATGCCCAACAGGACGACGACCGCCAGGACAGTTACGGCCTTGAGGACGAGTATTACGACCTTGACGGCTTCTGATAATTTTACGGACGATAATAAAAACCAAACCAATGAGCAACGGATTACTTTTGTGGGCTGACGACGAGATGGAACTGCTCCGCGCCCATATACTTTTTCTTGAGAAGAAAGGGTATGACGTAGTGACCGTGACCAACGGCACCGACGCCATAGACCAGTGCAGGCAAAAGACCTTTGACCTGATTCTGCTTGACGAGATGATGCCGGGCCTCAGCGGACTTGAGACTTTGCAGAAGATTAAGGAAATATCGCCCGCCACGCCTGTGGTTATGGTTACCAAGAGCGAGGAGGAAAACATCATGGACCAGGCCATCGGCTCAAAGATAGCTGACTATCTTATCAAGCCCGTAAACCCCAACCAGATACTCCTTTCGTTGAAGAAGAACATCCACCAGAAGGAAATCGTGACCGAAGTAACCCAAAGCGGATACCAGCAGAGTTTCCAGGACATAGCCATGCAGATAAACGGCTGCAAGACGATAAGCGGCTGGATGGATGTTTACCGGCGCATAGTCCACTGGGAACTTGAGCTGAGCAACACCGACAGCAACATGACCGAGATGCTCAAGATGCAGAAGGAAGAGGCCGACAACGGCTTCGCCCGTTATGTCAAGGCGCATTACATGGACTGGATGGACGAAATAATGCGTGGACAGTCTGCCGGCAACCCGCAGCTGTCAAAACTGAAGTCGGTCAACCCGTCATTGCTGAAGCAGCAAAACAAGGGCGAAGAACGCCCCATGATGAGTGTCGACATATTCAAGAAGAAAATATTCCCGCTGCTCGATGCGGGCGAAAAGGTCTTCATGATTGTCATCGACAACTTCCGTCTCGACCAGTGGCGCATGCTGTCGCAGGAAATAGGCGACATGTTCGATATTGACGAGCAGACCTACGTCAGCATACTGCCTACCGCTACGCAGTACGCCCGTAACGCCATATTCAGCGGCCTCATGCCTGTCAAGATAGCCGAGATGTTTCCCGACCTGTGGGTCGACGAGGACGAAGAGGAAGGCAAGAACCTTAACGAAGGACCGCTGATCAAGACGCAGTTCGAGCGTTACAGGCGCCGTGAAACCTTCTCTTACCATAAGATAAACGACTCGACCGGCGCCGACAAGTTCTTGCAGAAGTTCAATTCGCTGAAGACGAACGACCTGAACGTTGTCGTAATCAATTTCATCGACATGCTCAGCCACGCCCGCACCGAGTCGAAGATGGTGCGCGAACTCGCCAACAACGAGTCGGCCTACCGCAGCATAACGCTCAGCTGGTTCCGCCATTCGGTGCTTGCCGACCTGTTCAAGATGCTTGCACAGAGCGACTATACCGTCGTGATAACGACTGACCACGGCTGCATACGCGTCTCCAAGCCCGTTAAGATTATAGGCGACCGCAACACTAACACCAACCTCAGGTACAAGCTCGGCAAGAACCTCAACTACAATCCGAAGGAAGTGTTCGTGATAAAGGAACCGCACAAGGCCATGCTGCCCGCGCCCAATCTTAGCACGTCGTATGTCTTTGCCACGGGCGACTCGTTCTTCGCATACCCCAACAATTATAATTACTACGTCTCATACTACAAGGACACCTTCCAGCACGGAGGCATCTCGATGGAGGAAATGATTGTGCCGCTGATAACAATGAAGGTGAGAAAGAGGTGATATTTAATTAATAATGTGAGTCTGGCAGCCGTGCAGCCTGCTGCCTTACGGGTGCGCAACGGGCGCCCGGGCATTGCTGGCTTATATGGCGGTCGACGCTGTTTGTACGCCGTGCGCATGTCAGGCTCCACAACAAAGATAAGACAATGGAAATAAGAATCGACAACTTAGAGAACATCAACCAGGCCGCCAGCCGTTTCATCGACAACATGGGCCGCGGCCGCGTGTTCGCCTTTTACGGTAAGATGGGTGCCGGCAAGACTACCTTCATCAAGGCCGTATGCGAGCAGCTCGGCGTTGAAGACGTGATAACGTCGCCAACTTTCGCCATAGTCAACGAGTACACGTCGGAGACTTCGGGCGATACCATTTACCACTTCGACTTCTACCGTATAAAGAAGATAGAGGAAGTCTACGACATGGGCTATGAGGAATATTTCTACGGTGGCGGCTTGTGCTTTATCGAGTGGCCCGAACTGATAGAAGACCTGCTGCCTGAAGATGCCGTAAAGGTGAATATCTGCGAGAACGAAGACGGCTCGCGCACCGTCAGCTTCTGACAGACATCTTTGTATCCGTAAAACGGACATTATTCAAAAGACGGCTTTTTGCATTGCAAAAGACCGTCTTTTGGCTTGCAAAAGGTTACCTTTGGGAGCCTGAAAGGTGACCTTTTGCAAACGCCGTGGCGGTAAACTGTCTTTTCCTGAAATAGGTTGACAGTTTTTGTTTAAATAAACTACATTATTTTACACACTCTGTATAGAGGTACTGGAATGGTTGACATCGCATCGGGAAATGTGCCGCTTTACTTTACATTCCCGGTCTTTGTCAGGCGGCCCCGCGGGGCCGCCTGACAAAATCGCAGCAAAGATACTATCTTCCATTGTCATTTTCTCCATGCCCCACCGTTTTTTTCCTTTTCCACAGCCGTTTTTGTTCGCCGCTCCCGGCGTGCGCCGTCTCCGGAGTGTTGTTGCCGATGCTTATGTGGGGCCTGCGCGTGTTGTAAAAGTCGATGTACCTGCCGATGACCTCGCCGGCCGTGGCGATGTCGGCGAAGGCGCGCCGACGGTTTACGGCCTCCTGCTTTATTATGCCGTTGACGCGCTCGGCCACGGCGTTGTCGGTGGGGTTGTAGTCCTCGGTCATGCTCACCGATATGCCGTGTCGCCCCAGCTCGCCGATGTAGGCGTCGCAGCAGTACTGCACCCCGCGGTCGGAGTGGTGGACGAGGCCGTCAAGACGGTCCGTGCCGCGCACCGCCACGGCATGGGCTATGGCCTGCCTGAGGGCGTCGAGCGACTCCGAGGCGCGAAGCGACGGCGAGACCTTGTGGCCTACGACCTTGTGCGAGTAGGCATCGGTGACCAAGTGCAGGTAGCACGTGCCACCGCATTCGAGTGGTATGTAGGTTATGTCGGCCACCCACAGCTGGTTCGCGGCGGTGGGCGTGAAGCCGCGCACGAGGTTCTTCCACTTGTGGTAGCGGTGGTTGGAGTCGGTCGTGCGGCGGGGCTTCGGACGCGCCAGCACGAGGCCACGCCGGCGGAGCAGGCGGAAGAAGCGGTCGCGGCCGGGCATCAGTTCGCGGCCGAAGACCGAGCAGAGCATCAGCCACAGCTTGCGGCAGCCTATGCCCGGGGCCTCCGAGCGTATGGCGTCCACCTTTTCCAATATGCTGCGCTCGCTCAAAGAGGGCTTCACGCCGCAGACCCGCAACCGGTAGTAGGCCTGGCGGCTGCGGCCAAACAGACGGCACGCGGACGAGACTTCCACGCCGCGTCCGCCGACCAGTTCCGTCACTGCTTGGCCCCATGTTTTTTTCTTATGGATATTTCATACTCACGCTCGGCGATGTCTATCATCACGTCGCGCGCCTCCGTCTCCAAACGTGAGTACGCAAGCGCTTTCTCCAACTCGCGCACGCGCTTGCGCAGGGCCGCGTTCTCATCCCTGTATTCCTCATTGCTGCGTCTTGCCATGCCGTCGTATTCTTCTTCCGACGGCAAAGATAAGGTTTTATCCCCATACTTTGACAGCCATGACGACAATAACGTCGGATTACACAGGCCATACTTCTTTGCACACTTGCGCTTGCTCATGCCTGACGAGTAATACTCACGAAGGACGCTCAATTTGAACTCATCGCTGTACTTTGTTGGACTCTTTCGCATTGTTTTATACATTTTTTATTGTTCATAAATGTGTCAACTTTTGCTAGGACAAGACATTTTGAGGATTCACTTAACGGCATTACGATTACCTGTGAACCCGACTGAAAATTCATCCGGCACGCAACCAACAAGAAACAACGGCAAATACAGGCGGGAATACAGGCACAGGCAATGCATGGCGCACCGGCTTTTTATTGACAAAATGCAGCTTAATTTTGACAAAATACTTAAATATTTATAAATTTAACGTTTATTATTGTATTGCATGCAAGTAATTAAAATTTGTTCGTATATTTGCGATGTTTAATTAATACTTAATTATTATGAAAAAATCTTTACAACACTGCTTGCCTTGTTGCTGGTCGGCATAGGCAATGCCTTAGCGAAAGACTGCAAAGTCACTTATGTGGAGGATCCGGGACTCGTGCTGGGCGTTATGGACTTCTCGTTTAATTCAGTGGAAAACGGCGGCACCGTACCTGAAGGAACAAACCTCATGATAATCCTGTCATGCAGGTCGGGCTACAGTTTGAAAAGCTTTACCATAAACGGCGAAGATTGTATGAACAAGCTTGACGACCAAGAGGGAATAGGCAAGGACTTCCAATACTTCATCACCATCACGGAAGACATACACATCGACATGGAGTCTGAAGTCCTGCAAGTACCTGTACTAAGCAATGTCAGCGGTGACGGCAAGCTTGAAATGTACTGTAACGAAACGCTGCTTGAGTCTGGCGACAAGGTAGAATATGGCTCGACCGTCACTGTGAAAGCCGTTCCAAATGCAGGAAGCAGCATCGTAAAATTCCAGGCTAACGACACAGACTACTTAAGCGACTTGCTGATGAACGGGAACGAACTCCCTATCGTGGTGTACGAAAAGACAACATTCCTGGCCATATTTACGGGAAGTGGAACTTCTGACGACGAATGCGCAGTTGCATGGAACGTAGCTGGCGAAGGCCGGCTGGACGTGCGCTGCAGCGGCGAAGAGATGAATTCAGGCGACAAAGTGGTAAAAGGCGACTATATCGACATCAGGGCCATTGCCGCCGAAGGCTACAGCCTGACGAGCTTTACTATAAACGGAGAGGACAGGACACAAGACCTGAAAGATGTAAACAAACTTACCGTACAGGTGAAAGACCCAATGACGCTGAATGCCATATTCGAAGCTGACGCTCCGGACATGACATGGAACGAGCTTGCTGCCGACGCCTTTGCCGGCGGTGACGGTACGGAACAGTCTCCCTACCTGATAGAAACACCCGAACAGCTGGCAAAAATAGCGAACGACGTACACCTCGGCAACAGCACTTACAGCGGTGTCTACTTCGAACTGGCGGCCGACATAGACCTGGCTGGCAACAACTGGCTGCCGATAGGTTACAACATGACGGGAAACAGCAACATCATATTCGACGGTCACTTTGAAGGCAACGGTCACAAGATAATGAACCTCACCGTACTGCCTTATGACGACAAGAACTCATCAGGACTGTTCGGCGCGACGGGAAGCAACTTCACACTGCGCAATCTCACCATTGAAAGCGGCGTCATATCAGGCACGGCCATCGTGGGCGCGCTTGTCGGCTATAACAGAGGACTGATTGAAAACTGCGTCAACAAGGCTGAAGTTGAATGTGTGACATTCTACTGCGGAGGCATAGTAGGCTTCAACAGCAAGGGAGACAACAACACGCCGACGGTAAGGCGCTGTGTGAATTACGGGGAAATAACCGCTGGCGGCAGTGGCGTCAACGGAATGTCGGCCGGCGGCATAGCCGGAGCAAACTCGGCATTAATCGAAGAGTGTGCCAACTACGGCACCGTGACCGCTCCGACAAGCATTGCGGGCGGCATCGTGGCAACATTTGAAGGCGGCGAGATACGCCACTGCTTCAACCGTGGAGCGGTAAGCTCCGACATGCAGGTAGGCGGCATTGTAGGCTCAATAACCGGACGTGACGGCGATTGCAAGCTATACAACTGCTACTCTGCGTCACAGCTTGAATCGTATTCAGAGAATGAGGCTGGAGGTGTGTTCGGAAACGCCATCTTCATGGACCCGAACGCACTGGAAGTAAGAGACTGTTACTATGACAACACCATCTTCAGCGGCCCCGGCAGGTGCTGGACCGAGGACTTGTACGGCAAGTTTACGATTGAGAACCTTACCGGCCTGAGCACCGACGAAATGAAGTCGGCCGACTTCGTTGAGCGTCTTAACAACGAGACAAAGGGCGGTGTTAAATGGGCTGTCGACACAAATAACGAAAACGACGGTTATCCTGTTCTGTCTGACGAGACAACCCCGTCAGGCATCAACCCCGTCAAGGCCGACGGCATAACTGTATATTCTTCGGACGGAATGATTTACGTATCCGGCGCAGAAGCCGACACACGGGCCGATGTATATCAGATGTCAGGCAACCTTGTATATACCGGCAATGTGGCAAGCATGCAGTCGCGCACGTTTGCAACCGGCCTGTACATCGTAAGGATTTCAGGAAACGCGTACAAGGTGATTGTAAAATAAGCGGAAACGCAACACAATCGAGCGTAATAACGAATGGCGCATCCTCATGGATGCGCCATTTATCTTTATGGATGGCACATACGCAACGGCCGTTCGCCATGCAAGGACCGGCAACAGCTTACGGCCGACATGCCACAAGGCGGCCGGTCTTTTTCCCGACTAAAAACACTTGTTTTGCACGGACTTTCCCCATGCGTTGCAAAAGGCCGCCTTTCGCATTGTAAAAGGTGGCCTTTCAGCGTGCAAAAGACGGCTTTTTGGAAGGCAAAAGACCGTCTTTTGCGGAAGAAGCAAACAAACGCCGGCGACCCGTGTTGCTGCATGCCGCAATGTCGTATGGCGCCAGTGTGTAAATTGTTGGTAAACAGGGCGTTAGCAGGATGCTTCGGCAGACTCTCAAATCTGTCATCTCCGCTTTTTATGTCATGCGCTTGCGTCATCCGTGGCATGCTTGCGGCATGGTGTAAGTTTTGTCTTGGGCAGTATGAAACTGACGCTTGCGGCAGACATGGTATTTTGCTAATATCAGGTGCCCCGTTTTTAAGTTAAAGAAACTAAAGACGATATTATTTTGACATTTATTTCCTAATTTTGCATCGAATTAGATTTTTATGCTTTTGTAAATCCGGATATCCAATTTTATATAGAAAATGGAAGTAATAAAAACTGAAATAGACGGAGTGGTAATCATCGAACCACGCATATTCAAGGACGCTCGCGGTTATTTCTTCGAGAGCTTTTCACAAAGGGAGTTTGACGAAAAGGTAGGTCATGTTGAGTTTGTTCAGGACAACGAGAGCATGTCGTCATACGGCGTCATGCGCGGCCTGCATTTCCAGCGTCCGCCGTTCACCCAGGCCAAGCTGGTGCGCTGCGTCAAGGGAGCCGTTCTCGATGTTGCCGTCGACATACGCAAGGGCAGCCCGACCTACGGCAAGCACGTAGCGGTCGAACTGACCGAGGACAACCATCGCCAGTTCTTCATTCCCAAAGGCTTCGCCCACGGTTTCGCCGTGTTGAGCGAGACGGCCGTTTTCCAGTACAAGTGCGACGAGTTCTACCATCCCGAAGCCGACGGCGGCATAAGCATCCTTGACGACAGCCTGGGCATAGACTGGCGCATACCGACCGACAAGGCCCTGCTGAGCGAGAAGGATACAAAGCACCCGTTGCTCAAAGACTTCGAGACACCGTTCATTTAAGTTAAAAGTGAAGAGTGAAGAACGAAGAGTGGAGAATCAGAATGCCCCTGTGGTGTCGGAACTTTGATGTATCCGATACGCAAGGTCATTCATTCCTGCAATTATGAATTTAGTATTCCAAAATAAAAAATCAGGACAATGAATATTTTGGTAACCGGCGCAAACGGCCAGCTTGGCAACGAGATGCGCATAGTGGGCGGACAGACCGCCGACAATTACATATTTACCGACGTGGTTAACATCGAGGGCGTCGAAACCACGCTGCTCGACATAACCGACGCGGATGCAGTAAGACGCATCGTGAAGGAAAACGGCGTGCGCTGCATAGTCAACTGCGCTGCCTATACGAACGTGGACAAGGCTGAGAGCGACGAGGCCCTCTGCCGTAAGCTCAACGCCGAGGCTCCGAAGATACTTGCCGGGGCCATGAAGGAAGTAGGCGGCCTGCTTATTCAGATTTCGACCGACTACGTGTTCGGTGGCGACCCGTACAACACCCCGTGCCGCGAGGACCAGAAGGGCACCCCGACGGGAGTCTACGGCGCTACCAAGCTCGAGGGCGAGCAGAACATCGAAGCCGTAGGCTGCGACCACGTCATAATACGTACCGCGTGGCTGTATTCCGAGTTCGGAAAGAACTTCGTCAAGACCATGCTCAACCTGACGGCAACCAAGCCCAAGCTGAACGTGGTGTTCGACCAGGCCGGCACCCCGACCTACGCCTACGACCTGGCAGTGGTTATAAAGACCGTGCTTGCCGACTATGCGGCAGAGAATCCGCAGTCGGGCTACAGCAAGACGGGCGTCTACCACTTCAGCAACGAGGGCGTATGCTCATGGTACGACTTCACGAAGAAGATAGCCGAGCTTGCAGGCAACACCGGCTGCGACATCCAGCCCTGCCACAGCGACGAGTTCCCCAGCCCCGTGACACGCCCTGCATACTCCGTGCTCGACAAGACTAAGATAAAGCAGACGTTCGGAGTAAGCGTCCCTTACTGGACCGACTCGCTGAAAATATGTATGGACAACATGAAAACTATAAAGTAAACTGATAAAAAAGAAACAAGTCATGGAATTCAAGCGTAACATAATCATCACAGGCGGAGCGGGCTTCATCGGCTCCCACGTAGTGCGCCTGTTCGTAAACAAGTATCCCGAGTACCGCATTATCAACCTCGACAAGCTGACATACGCCGGCAACCTTGCCAACCTGAAGGACGTCGAGAGCAAGGAGAACTACATGTTTGTAAAGGCCGACATCTGCGATTACGTGACTATACAGAAGCTGATGAAGGACTACAACGTGGACGGAATAATCCATCTCGCAGCCGAGAGCCACGTTGACCGCTCGATAAAAGACCCGTTCACTTTCGCCCACACCAACGTTATGGGCACACTGACACTGCTCCAGGTAGCAAAGGAATATTGGGAGAGCCTGCCCGAAGGATATGAGGGCAAACGCTTCTACCACATCTCAACCGACGAGGTTTACGGCGCGTTGGAGCTGACAAATCCCGAAGGCATAGAGTCACCGTTCACGACAAAGGCAAGTTCGGAGCACCACCACGCATACGGAACAGAGTTCTTCACGGAGAAGACTAAGTACAATCCTCACTCTCCTTACTCTGCCTCAAAGGCCAGCTCAGACCACTTCGTGCGTGCTTTCCACGACACCTATGGCATGCCTACAATCGTAACGAACTGCTCCAACAACTACGGTCCTTACCAGTTCCCGGAGAAGCTCATCCCTCTGTTCATCAACAACATACGCCACCGCAAGCCTCTGCCTGTATACGGCAAGGGTGAGAATGTCCGCGACTGGCTTTACGTAGAGGACCACGCACGTGCGATTGACCTGATATTCCACAAAGGCAAGACGGCCGACACGTACAACATCGGCGGCTTCAACGAATGGAAGAACATCGACATAATAAAGGTTGTGATAAAGACCGTAGACCGTCTGCTTGGCCGCAAGGAAGGCGAGGACATGGACCTGATAACCTACGTAACCGACCGCAAGGGCCACGACATGCGCTACGCCATAGACTCGCGCAAGCTGCAGCGTGAACTCGGCTGGGAACCGAGCCTGCAGTTCGAGGAAGGCATAGAGAAGACCGTTCGCTGGTATCTGGACAATCAGGAATGGATGGACAACGTTACTTCTGGCGACTACCAGAAGTATTACGACTCTATGTACAAGAACCGTTAAGGATGAAGATACATGTTTGGAGTCGTTGACAACTTTCAATGATTCCCGTTGTAAACCGCCCGATGGCTTATTGCTTTTGTTGCATTGGCTGTCGGGCGGTTTTTTGTATGGTTTCAAGCGTGTATGGCGTTTCCGGAGTTGTCGGCAATAATAATTGACGGCTGCTTTCAGCTTGTTGTAGACAATCAGAATGGGTGCAAATAAAAAAGCCGGCAACATGCTTCAAGCAATGTTGCCGGCTTGTGCTTGGTCGGGATTACTGGACTCGAACCAGCGACCTCACGCCCCCCAGACGCGTGCGCTAACCAACTGCGCTAAATCCCGTTCCGTTAAGCGAGTGCAAAAGTACATACTTATTATGATATAAGCAAACTTTTGGGCGCTTTTTTTTATTTTTTATGAAAAACAATCCGCCCGGATGTGCGGAAGTTGTCGAATGAGGCAGCATCGGATGACAGGACATTGCTTTGCGCAAACGGAAAGGCATTGCTGCACCCTTCTTCCACAATGCGTATCACGTCACCCAATTTCTTGCCCAGTGCTTCTACTAGATAAGTCGCTTTCTTTTGAGCGGCTTTCAATGCTTCAATTTTTCCCTTTTGGTGATAGGCAAGCATGTCTTTGTTCTCCAATTCACCGATGCGCATGGTGTGGATGCCTTTTGTATCTATGTGCTTGATTATCTCATTTATCTGATTGAAGTCAGTCAGTGTGATGTCGAATTTCTTGGACACTAAAAAGTCCTGCCCTTGCTGCCGCCAATAGTCACCGATTTCTTGCGTGCGAATAGCATTTTGTGGAATGTCTGCGTTGGCAAGGGCTTCTCTCAGTCCTTGTTTTATCTCTGATAAAGGTACTTTGGTGCGGTATTCTTCAGGTTTCGATTTCCCGTCGAATTCTTCCTCGAAGTATTCACGGATTTCAATCAGATAATGAATTTTGTCGGGCACGATTTCTATTTCCGATGTGCCCGTCACTTCAATGTACCGTTCGTTGGTTTGCGCTTGCAGAGAAAGGATAGCCAGCAAGCAAATAGTTAACAATAAGACTTTCTGTTTCATATACTATCATTTTACTTCAAATTCTGTATCCATATAAATTTCCAATTGTAGGCCTATTTTATATTTTCCTGGCAACAATTTTCCAGACATGAACCGCTTTTTATAGTTCTTATCTGTAATTCGGTTTATGTCCCATGAGATAGGGATGGTGAACAACATCGCTTCTCCACCTTTTAAACGAGCACAGTTTCTCATATAATCGGCCTCACCACTCCAACCGGAACGGGCAAACGGATGCGCCATATACAATTCATCTGTACCTACACTTGGCAAGAAAACGGGTTGAACATCCAGATTCGTATGGTTCTCAAACAGAATGCGAATAGAGTCATTAGCTGATGGCAAAACCTTGAAAATAAAAGCCCCGTCCATTTCTGTCTCCTTTACAGGCATGATGTTTCCGTTTGTCAGCTCACAATAAGTGTATATGTTGGCTAACACATAAAAATTCACTTGATACTTATTCGGCTTTAATGGATATTTGAATTCAGACACGTGAATATATTCGGGTAACGTGTTACCTTTGGATGAATTCCTGCCTACGCCAGCAAAGCCGAGATTGTCTATAAAGGGGAAACTGACCCATTGTCCATTTTTCCATTGTTTCAGATGATGGTATGCCAGTTCTGCCGTTGGTCCGTTCACATTGATTACATCAACCACAATTCGTTTTGTCTGCGGTGAATAAACGGGTTGCTGTGTTTTAATTCGATAAGCATCAGCATGGGTGATATTAACATCGGAAAGTCGTTGTATACGAATGCGGCTTTCATACTTCTCTATTTCCGATTGCGATAAGGGGAAATCAATGTCTTGGGACTGTAATGGGAGGAAAGCCAGTAAACTAATAACTGACAGTAATACTTTCATTCTCATATTCTCATCTGTTTAGGGTGTTATTTCATTCATCCGCCCGGATATGGTTGTGGACATGTTATGATGGTCGAATCCGGGAATCATGTTATTGCAAAAGTATCCTGACGCAGATACGGAAAACCGCCCGTTATGCACTTTCCTAGTCGGGACTGGTGCGATAACGGGCGGAAACAAATATTATTTAAAATGTTTATTTAACTTGTATCACAAGGTATTTGCTCGTGCTCCAGAACATCTGCGGATTGGTGATTTGCAGGATGTACTGCTTTTGTGCGTCGCGCTCAAGCTTGTAGCTGCTTGACGGGTGCATGGTGAGCAGTTTGGCCGACTTCGAGTACAGTTTGAGGGCCTTGAGCGAGCGGATGTCAACCTTTGTGAAGTAGCTCTTGTTGAAGTTAGACTGGAGTACTTTGCCGTCTACGAGGATGTTTTGCTCCTTCAGTTCCTTCTTGGTGCCGAATACATACCACGCCGTGTTCAGCTGCTTGTCCTGCGTATTTATTGTGTTTGCCTTCTTGGCGTTGTCGTCCTGCAGTATGTTGACGTTCTTGTTCAGGTTGCTTGTAGTCCTTTCCAGTTCCTCGATGTGTATGTCTTTTGCCTCGAGCTGTGCGTAAAGGTCTTTTATCTGGTTGTCCTTGTCTTCAAGCTGTTTGGTAAGGTTCTCGATGGTTTTCTGCAGCTGTTCGCTCTTTATCGAGCCGTTCTTAACCTGGTTCTGCAGCCTGGCTATCAGTTCGCGGTTCTGTGCCATGCGCTGCTGTATGAACTGCATGTTCTCCCTGATTTGCTGTTTGCGGCTCGCACCTTCGCCTTCTTTTGCCACGCTGACCCTCTTTTCAGCCTCGTTGATGAGGTTGAAGCCTTCTTCAACTTCATTCAGGATGCCCATCATGTCGTTGATTTCATTGTCTTTCTGCTCTATGATTTTCTGCAAAGAGTCTCTTTGGTTTGTTCCAGGCAAATCAGTTTGTGTCTTGCCATTGTTACATGCGACCAAAGCCAGCAGGCAAGTCGCTAAAAATAATAGTTTCTTCATAATTCTTATGTTTTTTATGTTATTATCAGGTTTGACAAGTTTTCAGTCTGGGTGATGGTGCCGGATGTAGCTGATTAGTGTTCCCCGGCATTGCTCATTCCGTGTGTTTGGCGTTGGCTTTGCCTGTTTTGCCTTCCACTACGATTACGAACTCGCCTCGCGGCTCTGTCTCCTTGAAGTGGGCGATAACCTCGGCCAGTGTGCCGCGCACGCTCTCTTCGTGTATCTTGGATATTTCCCTGCATGCGCTGGCCCTACGGTCTTCGCCGAAGTATTCGGCAAACTGTTCAAGCGTCTTCAGCACGCGGTAGGGCGATTCGTAAAATACCATTGTGCGTGTTTCATCCCTTAACGATTCAAGGCGTGTGGCCCGCCCTTTCTTCTGCGGCAGGAAGCCTTCGAAGCAGAATCGGTCGCACGGCAGGCCTGATGCTACCAGGGCAGGTACGAATGCCGTAGCTCCGGGCAGGCATTGTACGGTTATGCCGGCGTTGACAGCTTCACGCACGAGATAGAATCCCGGGTCGCTTATGCCTGGTGTGCCTGCGTCGCTGATCAAGGCGACCACGGCTCCTGCCTTAAGGCGTTCGACTATTGATGCCGAAGTACCGTGTTCGTTGAACTTATGGTGCGACATCAGGTGGTTCTTTATGTCGAAATGCTTCAACAGGATGCCCGACGTGCGGGTATCTTCGGCCAGTACGAGGTCTGCTTCTTTAAGAATGCGGACAGCCCTTGGCGTCATGTCTTCCAGATTACCCACCGGCGTGGGTACAATATATAGCAAGCCCATAATCAGCCACAAATATAAGTAAATAATCAACGACGACAAAAAAACGGTGTAAATCTTTGCAATTTTTAAAACGTCTTTGTAATTTTGCGCCGAGATGAATAACAATATGTCAGGCGAAGCACACCGCCCCGGAAGAATTGAAGTTGTGTGTGGCTCTATGTTTTCCGGCAAGACGGAAGAGCTTATTAGAAGGATGAAGCGAGCCGAGTTCGCCAAACAGCGGGTTGAGATATTCAAACCGTCGTTGGACACCAGATACTCTGAGGTTGACGTGGTTAGCCACGACCGCCATTCAATTCCAAGTACGCCTGTTGACACGTCGTCGTCCATTTTGCTTCTGTCGTCGGACATCGACGTGGTAGGTATTGATGAAGCCCAGTTTTTTGACAACGGCCTTGTTGAAGTCTGCAACGAGCTTGCCAACCGCGGCGTGCGTGTGATAGTAGCCGGGCTGGACATGGACTTCAAGGGAGTGCCTTTCGGCCCCATACCGGCCTTATGCGCCGTTGCCGACGAGGTTACAAAGGTTCACGCCATCTGCGTCAGGTGCGGCGCGTTGGCATACGTGAGCCACAGGCTTGTGAATAATGACAAGCGTGTGATGCTCGGCGAACAGAGCGAATACGAGCCGCTGTGCCGCGAATGTTACCGTAAGGCATTGGAAGAAGAGAAAAGGAATAGCGGAAGTTTTTAATTTCTATATTTATCATTAAAGTAACAATAGGGACATGATTATTGAGGAGAAAATAACTTTCGACAGGTTCATACGTTGGATGTTGACAGCCGTCGTTGTGATAGCGGTGCTGTTGCTTATGAATTATCTTAGCAGCGTGCTCCTTCCGTTTTTCGTCGCCTGGCTGCTGGCTTATCTTATCTATCCTGTCGTCAAGTTTGTGCAGTACAGGATGCACGTGCCAACGAGGATTCTGTCAATAGCGGTTACGCTGCTGTTCATGGTCGCCGTAATCGTGGGAATCTTTTATCTCATAATTCCCCCGATGATAGACCAGTTTGACAAACTTAGCGACGTCTTGACCCGATACCTCCATGAGAAGACCCACATAGCCAACTTCCCCGCAACCATACAGCAGTGGATTAACGAGAACAAGAACAGCATACATGAGTTTTTCAAGCAGGACGACGTTACCGAAGCCATAAGGAACGCCATGCCGAAAGTGTTCTCTATGATAGGGCAGACGGCAAGCATACTGCTTAGCGTCGCTGCGTCTCTGATAACATTGCTGTATCTGTTCTTCATCCTGCTCGACTATGAGAAATTGGCGTCAGGCTTCATAAAGATGTTTCCGAAGAAAAGCCGTCCGTTCTGGCATGCGTTGATGAACGATGTCGAACATGAAATGAACAGCTACATAAGGGGACAAAGCCTTGTAGCGCTTTGCATAGGCATACTCTTCTGTATAGGTTTTACAATAATCGACTTCCCCATGGCCATAGCTCTCGGCATACTTATAGGTATTTTGAGCCTTATCCCTTACGTTCATGGCTTGGCATTCATTCCTATGCTGATTCTGTCGTTGCTGAAAGCAGCCGACACAGGGCAAAACTTCTGGGTCATATTTGCATCTGCCACGGCAGTGTTTGTCATCGTTCAGATAATAACAGACATGGTCCTGACGCCTAAAATAATGGGCAAGGCAATGGGGCTGAATCCTGCCGTAATACTTCTTTCATTGTCTGTATGGGGCGCCTTGCTCGGATTTTTAGGATTGATTATCGCCCTGCCGCTTTCGACGCTCATCATCGCTTACTATCAGCGCTACATAACAAAAGAGAATGAAGATGATTTGTCTGCCGCAGTCGACGATGACTGTTCTGATCAGGTTGAAACAGTGCCTGATATGCCTGTTGATAATAAAAAAAGTAAAAAAATGAGTGAATAATTTGGCTATATCAATAAAAAGATATACCTTTGCACTCGCTTTTAGAAATCTAAAAGTGGTTTAGATCCGTTAGCTCAGCAGGTAGAGCACAACACTTTTAATGTTGGGGTCTTGGGTTCGAGCCC
>ENA-OQQU01000083-OQQU01000083.1-human-gut-metagenome-genome-assembly--contig:-NODE-83-length-60333-cov-37.939281_pt1 | contig 60333 bp, 42 predicted proteins | sample MGYA00243233_ERZ505096 | MGnify/ENA primary metagenome ERZ505096 (study PRJEB26097, sample SAMN02712159) | human gut metagenome | biome: Gut microbiome | host: Homo sapiens | place: Denmark: Copenhagen... | reverse complement strand
CTATATTTCAATAATTTCAAAGAACAATTTATCCACTTTTACGGGACAGTAGTGAGTTGAATTAATTAAAATTTAATAAAGCGTTTATCTGACTCCAAATATATATAAAATGTCAATAATCTTGTCTATTAAGTTCAATATATTCTCATTAATTAAATAACGAATATTTATATTTAAATTAATTAACAAAGAAATAGGCAAGTTGGTAACAAAAGGCAAGCATAAACGCGTAAATTATAATCATGACGTAACCGACTGGCCGCTATCACAGCCCAGTGGTAAAACAAAGGAGCGGTTTTGTAGCTGAAAATGAAAAATCATTACACAGCATTCACATGCGGTGCGGCGAATGCAGTGCAATGCGGCTTACCGCCCGGCGCACAGCCTGTTGACAAGCTGCTGCCACTTTTCCATTATCTCGGCAGGGGCGAAGCGCTTTGCCGTAAGCCGTGCGTTGGCACCGCACGACGCCCTGAGGGCCTCGTCGGCCATCATCCTTGACAGTGCCCGGGCGTATGCGGCGGTGTCGCCCTGCGGCACAATGAGGCCGTTATAGCCGTCGTTTATGATGTCCTTGGCTCCGTAGTTGAAGTCGGTCACCACAGACGGCAGTCCGCATGCCTGCGCCTCTATGAGCGTCATGGGCTGCCCCTCGTACCTCGACGTCATCAGGTGCAGGCTGTGGCTGGCATATGCCGCCGTCATGTCGTCGCAGCGCCCTTGCAGCCTTACGCTGCCTTGCAGGCCGCAGCTGTCTATCTGCCGTTGCAGCTGCTGCCTGAGCGAGCCTTCGCCGTAGATGTCGAGCGTCCATCCGGGATGGGCGGCGGCGGCTTCTTTCCAGCAGTCTATCAGTATGTCAAAGCCTTTCTGGCTTTCCAGCCTGCCCACGGCTATGGCTTTTTTTACCGAATAGTCCTTTACGGCAGGGGGCGTTTCGTAGTCTATGAAGTTGGGTATCACCACCGTTTCCCTTGCCTTGGTGTAGTTGCGGGCGTCGTCACGGGTAAGGCAGACCACGGCGTCGGCCCTGCGCTCCATGAGCGTGAAGAGCCGTTGGTAAGGCGTGAACGGTCTTGCCACGTGCGACTCGTAGACGCGCCGTGCCTTCGTCCTGCACAGCGGCAGCAGTAGCGCGCCTATTATCATGGTGAAGAAGATTACGTCGGGCTGTATCTCGCTTACCACCTTGTTGAACCTCCTTAGTGCTGTCAGCAAGGTTTTCGTCCTGTTGAGAGTCCTTCTTACCACGTTGCCGCCGTTGTCGGTGAAGCCTACGTCGAGCGACACCAGCCTTACGTTCTTGTTCAGCGGATAGCTCTGCGGCCGTTCGTCGTGGTATATTGATATTATGGTGACCTCGTGCCCGTAGGTAGAGTCGAGCAGGTTGGCCTTTCTCGACAGTATCCGTTCGGCGCCACCCTTTATGCTGAAGTCTTCGATTACGTAGGCTATTTTCATGGTTTGGCTAATAGTTTGAACAGTCTGCACGACAGTTTTAGGCCGAGCGTGTCGAGCATGAGCGCCTTGACGCAGTCGTTCAGGCTGTTGTATTTCCTTATTGTTATTCTTTGGCTGTGCAGCATTATCCTGCCCGTGGCGCGGTAGACGTGCAGCTGTATGGTGAACATGTCGAGGTAGAGCCTGTGCCAGCGCTTCTGCCGTGTGTCTATGCCGAGGGTTTTGACGAGTCTGACCTGCGCCTCGAGCAGTGCCGCCATCCTGCCGTCGCCTGCCGAAGTAGCCACAATGCCTGCGTCGTTCCAGTGGTAGAGGTACATGCCTTGCGAGGTTGTGGCTATCACGGGACTTTTCTCCAGCAGCATGGCAAGCGTGGGCACGTCTTCGTAGAGTCTCCCTTTCGGGAAGCGCACGCCGTCGAACATGTGCCGTTTGTATATCTTGTTCCAAGCCCAGCTGTGTTCAAGTCCGAAGGCGGCGAGCCAGTCGAGTGCGCTGCCGTACACCCTGTCGCCCGGGTCGAAGAGGTGTTCGTCCGGCCGTCCGGGGCGTTCCAGCACGGGATATTCCAGCATGTCGTACCCAGGGTTGCTGTCAATGATGCCCATCAGCTTGCCGAGCGTGCCGGGAGCCAGCTCGTCGTCGCTGTCGGCAAACGTGATGTATTCGCCCCGGCAACGGTCAAGGCCGTAGTTGCGTGCGTCAGACAGTCCGCCGTTCTCCTTGTGGAATACCTTTATCCTCGAGTCTTTGTGCGCCATGCTGTCTGCCAAGGCTCCGCCGCTGTCGGGCGAACCGTCGTCGACGAGCAGCAACTCGAAGTCGCCGAAGTCCTGCGACAGTATGCTCCGCACACATCTTTCGAGCGTCTTTTCGGTCTTGTAAACGGGTACGATTATGCTGAGTTTCATATTTGCAAATTTAAGAATAAATAGTTTTATATCCAAATTTTACCATTTATTCTGCCTTTTTACGTATATTTGCAAAGTTTGCCGGAAGGGATACGGCCGTTTGGCTGCCTGCCGGCACAACCCTGACATGGAAGCCTTGTTATAATAACAACCTATGCGAAACCGAATGATTAACGAACTGTCGATACTCATACCCGTCTATAACGACAACGCCACGGCGCTGGTGAGGGTGCTCCAGGCGCAGGCCGAGGCGGTAGACGGACTTGAATACGAGATACTGGCCGTGGACGACGGCTCGACCAACGAGGCCGTGATAGCCTGTAACAGGGCGATAGACGCCATACCGCACTGCCGCTACGTGATGGACCGCCACCACGACTGCCGCGCCGCCATGCGCAACAACATGGCCTCAAAGGGCAGGTATGAGTGGCACCTGATGGTCGACGCGCGCCTGAGCATCGTCTACGCCGACTTCATAAGGCGCTACCTTGAGAGCGGAGCGCAGCCCGGCGAGGCCGTATGCGGCGGCGTGATGGTTGACGGCGGGGCTGACTCCTCGCGGCTGTACCGCGAGAACCTGCGCTTCCGTTACGAGAAGTTCGAGGAGAAAAACCATTCGGCCGAGGTCAGGAACAGGTTTCCGTACATTTCTTTCCGCACCACAAATTTCTTCTACCACCGCACGGTGCTCGGTCGCGTGCCTTACGACGAGCGCATAAAGGGCTACGGATACGAGGACGTGATGCTGGGAAAGACGTTCAGGGAGAAGGGCATCGTGGTGAGGCACATCGACAATCCGGTGGCTTACACTTCGTTCGAGAGCAACGAGGCTTACCTCCGCAAGATAGAGGAAGCCATGCGCACGCTGAAGGATTTTGCAGGCGAGCTTGGCGAGTATTCGCCCCTGCTCGCCGCTGTGAATAAGTTAGGCAGGTTACGCTTGCTGTGGCTTGTGCGCCTGTGGCACGGGCTGTTCGGCCGTGCAGAGCTGCGCAACCTCAAGGGCGACCGTCCGTCGCTCTTTGTTTTCAAACTCTATAAATTGGGATTCTTTGCTTGCATCAGGCCTGTGCGCCATGCCGCTACGAGCGTTATGCAGAAAGGCAGCGCCGCGTCGAGGTAGGTTATGTCGTAGGCCGAGTTGAATACGTCTGTCCAGTTGTCATAGACGTACATGTTGTGGCCGTATGCAAGTACGGGTACAAGTATCAGAATGGCTGCCGAGTAAAGCATGAGGCGGCCAGTATTGCCACGCCATTTTAGCGCCATGAGCACTGCCACGAGCAGCATCACCACCGTGTCGGCTGGCCTACCCTGCCGTCCCTGCAGCGAGAAAGGATTGTTTTCGGCGTAGAAAAGGCTGTCCCAGTCCCACACGGCGAGCGGCAGGAACGTAAGGCAGAACACCGCAATGACCATGAGCAGCGTGGCAACCTTCCTGCCGATTGACAATCTAAGCCAGTCGGGGAAGAACATTATGAAGAGCGGGAAGGCAGTGCTGAGCCTCGTGGAGAGCCATAGGGCTGCCACGGCCGATAGCAGGTAGGGACGGCGGTAGAAGCCGGTGCGCTTCACCACAAGCATGTTGATGAACGCCGCAAGCAGCAGGAAGTTGGATATGAGGTCGCTCCTTACGGCAGTCTCGTACCACAGGTTGACGCTAAGCCCGAGCAGCACGGCAGCCTTCAGTGCGGCGCCGTTGCCGTAGGCCGCCTTTATGCTGTACAGGAAAAGTATCGCGGTGAATATTTCGGACAGGCCGACATTGCCCAGCGCCCAGAATGGTATGTGCAGCGCAAGCCACACAGGGAAGGGCGACGAGTTGCCGCCCAGGTGTGTCTTGGCAAGGTATGGGAAATCGCCGTTGAACAGCGCTGTGAGCGGATTGGCTATTGCCGACCAGCGGTCTACCTTGTTTTCCATCGGGTCGAAGTGGTACTGCACGGCCAGCATGGCGGTTGCCAGCAGCGTCAGGACTATCCATAACGACGCCTTGGGCCACCGCAGGCGGTAACGCAGCCAGTCGCTTGTGAACAGCAGGAACACCACCGCAAGCACCGTGGCGTAGGGTATGCATGCGTAGCCGAAATGCTCAGTTGCGCGCATGGAATACTTGCACGCCAATATGTAGCATATTGCGATGTAAAAGACGGCCGCCAGCGTCACAATAAGCCGCCTTTTGTCCCTCAAACTGTCGTTGAACTTGTTGAACACCGCGCTGACGGCGAGCGAGCCTGCCGTGAAGCCCGCTATCGAGGCGGGTCCGGTGATGCAGGGCATGAAGTTGAAATGCACTATGTAGGCCTCGTAGCTCACCTTGCCCAACCATGTTATCAGCGTGAGCCTCTTCAGTCCCGGCAGCAGGAAGGGCGCGGCCAGCACGGCGGCGGCCAGCGGCAGCTTGATGTTGAGCAGTATGATGTTGAACGGCAGGGTGCCTATGTATTGCCTTACGGCGGGCAGTTCTTTGACAATGATGAACAGCGTGCCGTAGGCGAAGGCGCAGGCCGTGACGAGCGCCACCTTGCGCCTGTTCCAGCTTCTTACCTTGTCGTAGTGTGCCGAGGCCATGTAGCCTGCCACGAACGAGAACGCCTGCTCGGCCATGAGCTGCTCCATGAACAGGCAGGCGAGGCTGAAGGCGGCGAGTATCTTGCCCGTGTGGCACGGCGCAAACCTGCGCGCAGCCCAATATACTATGTACCAGCGGATTATGAAATCGACGTACCACAGGTCGGAGTCGATGAAGAGGAAGTTAAGCAGTTGTGTTACAGGGTCGAACGAGTCTGCAAAGGGCAGGCGGAAAAGGAAGACTATCCAGCACGGCAGGATGACGCGCAGCACCCTCTTGCGCCAGAAGCCGTCGAGCCCGTTGTGCTTGTAGCTCTCGTTGATGCCGAAGCCCGACGTGAAGAGGAAGGCGGCCACGCCTATGCTGCCGATGATGTTGAGCACGCGCGGGTAGCTGTCGAGCTGCATGACATAGTGCATGAGCATAATGCCGAGTATCGACAGGCCCTGCGCCCATAGCGTGTTGTCGCGCGAGAATATGTCTTGACGAAGCATTGCAGGTGTGTTAGGAGTTCAAGCCTTGTCAGTTTACCACAGCTATCTTGCACACCGTGCCCTTGTCGCCTGTTGACGTAGCCGTCTCCACCATGTAGACTCCGCTGGCAACGCGCTTGCCGTTAAGGTCGCATCCGTCCCATGTGTACGAGCCGCCGGTGCTGGTGCCCTGGTTTACGAGCGTGCCGTTGGCCGTCACTATCTTGATGTCGGCGTTGAGCGTAAGTCCCACTATGGTTATGGGTCCGGTGTAGCCGGGCTTCACGGGGTTGGGGTATGCGTACACGTTCTCCTTCTTGATCTCTGTGCTTGGCTCAGTGGCGTCGCTGCGGAACGAACACAGCCCCTTGTTGGTGGCTATGAACACCTCGCCCGTGGTGCCGTCGATGGCCAAGCCCTGCACGATGTCTGAGGGTAGCGGAGAGTTTTCGGTTGTAAAGTGGTAAACCTGCGTGTTGCAGTCGTCGCTGATGAGGAAAAGGCCGTTGTTGTTGGTGCCTATCCATTTGCGGTTGCCGCCGTCCACGGCTATGGCGCGTATGTCGATGTTGGCCAGCAGGTAGTCGGCGTAGTTGGTGCCGTCGTTGCGCGGCACGGCATACTGGGTGAATATGTCGGAACCGCTGCGTATGCTTTCGGCCGACAGGTATATGGGGCCTACGTCGGTGCCTATCCACACGTTGCCCTTCTTGTCCTCGGCGGCGCACGACAGGTAGTGCGGATACACCTGCGTGCCGTACTGGTTGACGTATCTCGGGCCGTAGCTTATAAGTGAGTCTTTCACGTAATCGTAGGCGTAGAGCCGCGTTTCGTAGTAATAGTTGTTGGTGAACCACATCATGCCGTTTGAGGGGCTGATGAAAAGGTTTGACAGGTCGTAACGTGCATTATCGCTGAGTTTCTGGTTGGAGAACGAAGCCCATTCGCCCGTCTGCTGAGTATATTTCTTTATCGAGTTTTCAGTCAGCGGATTGAGCACCCACAGGTCGCCGCCATTGTACAGGACAGAGGTTACCAGAGTGTAGTTGTAAGTGTTGAATGGCGACTCAAGGCCGCTGTTGTATATGTTGTAGTTGCCCACGTACTTGTAGTCCTGGAATTCGAACATTCCGTTCTTTGACCCCATCATGACGTGTCCCGGCTTCATCGGGTCGAAGGCCAGGCAGAGCGGGTCCTGGTAGTAGTGGTTGGCAGCCAGGTCGTCGGGCTTCTCGAACTCGTCCCACTTCTCGCCGTCCCATACGTGCACCTCGCCCGGCCGTTGGGCGTTTAACTCCTGCGACCAGATGCCCGACACGCCGTAGAGCTTGCCGTCGTTGATGAACAGGCGGTAGAAGTAGTTTGATGCTGGCCCGTCGGGGCTCACGCCTTCGGTCAGGTAAGTGCGGTTGCCGTCGGCGTCGGTGGTGTAGTAGGTAAGGTGTCCGTCTTCGGTCTTCGTCCACCAGTAGTTCTTCGATGTGTCCTTAACGTTCGTGCGGTCTGTGCTGCGTGCCTCGTATTCGCCCGTCCTCGTCCAGTTGTTCTTGTCGATGAGGTTCTTGTCGAGCGTGCAGCTGTATGTCCCCTCGGTCTTCGAAGCGGCGTGGATGGTGTTGCCCTCGATGTAGCAGTAGTCTACGGCGAAGCCCAGCGTGTAGCTCTCGGCTATGCTGCCGTCGGCGGCGTTTAGCTTCACTATGCCGAAGCCGGTGGACAGGTAGGCGAAGCGCCCGTATATGTAAATGCTGTTGATGGTCTTGTCGAGCGTGCTCTCCTTCATGTACAGGTCGGGCACGTTGGTCACGGCGCCGTCCCTTGACAGCAGGTCGATGTTTGAGTTGTCGTAGGCTATGACGAGCCTCTTGGCGTCTTTCGACCATGCTATGTGGCTTATGCCGATGTCGCTTAGCACGTCGGTCTTGTCGTATGTCGTCACGGTGTAGTCGTCGGGGTTGTACGAGTATACGCTGCCCGAGGCCAGCACGAACACGTCCTTGCCCGTCGGCTCTATTTCCGTTATGTCGTTGTAGCTCAGGTACAGGCGCCAGCGGCCGGCGTCGTAGTCCTGTGCGGCGGCCGGCGTTAAGGCTGCCGCCAAAGCCAGCGCGGCGGCGAATTTCTTGAACATTGGGCGGATATTGGCAAACATGTTAGGCATAAGTCATTGTTGTTATGTATTTTACGTATGGCGGCACGGCCGCGGCGGTCAGTCTTGCGGCAGTCTCTTAAGATAGTCTACGAGCTTTGCCACGGCCTTGGCGCGGTGCGAAATCTTGTTCTTAACCTCGTGTCCCAGCTCGGCGAAGGTGCGGTCGTAGCCGTCGGGGCTGAATACCGGGTCGTAGCCGAAGCCTTCCCCTCCCCTTCTCTCGCGTATTATCTCGCCGGTGACGATGCCTTCGAACAGCTCTTCACGGCCCTGCTCCTCGTCGAGTATCAGTGCGACTACGGTGCGGAAGCGTGCCCGTCGGTCTGCCTTGTCCTCGAGGTTGGCCAGCAGTTTGGTCATGTTGGCCTCGCTGTCGTGTCCCTCGCCGCCGGCGTAGCGTGCCGAGTAGACGCCCGGAGCGCCGCCGAGTGCGTCGACTTCGAGGCCGGTGTCGTCGGCGAAGCAGCTCATCTTGTACTTTTCGTGTATGTATCTTGCCTTCTGCAGGGCGTTGCCCTCCAGCGTGTCAGACGTCTCGGGTATGTCGTCGTGGCAGCCTATGTCGGCCAGCGACACTATCTCTATGCCGCTGCCTTCAAGCATCTCGCGTATCTCGGCAAGCTTGTTCTTGTTGTTTGTGGCGAAAACTATCTTTCCCATTGTCTTGATATAGAGTTTTTTAATGTCTGGTGTGCAGCGCCGTGGTGCGTCATTCGCCGGGATTGATCTGCGACTTGAGCTTCTTTGGCACTTTCACTTTTATCTGGTCGAAGCCTTCGCCGAACACTCCTATGACGGAGCTCTGGCTCACGAAGGCGTTGGGGTCTATCGACTTTATCAGGCGGAATATGGTGACGCTCTCGCGCTTCTTTGCCAGCAGGCACACCACCTTCGTCGGTTTGCCGCTGTACCAGCCGTGGCCGTCGAGTATCGTCAGGCTGTGGTCGGTGGTCTTGGCAATGGCGTTGGCTATCTCCTGGTATTTCTTCGAGAATATCATGAACTGCACCGACTGGCGCTGCCAGTTCATCACGTAGTCGAGCATGGTGCACTCTATGAACATGGTGCAGAAGCCGAACACAACCTTCTGGCAGCGTAACTGTACGGGACCGAACGTGTCGATGAACAGACAGCTGCCCACGATGCACACGTCGATTAACAGGATTACGCGGCCGAGCGATATGTTGCGGTACTTGTTGACCGAGGCCGCTATGATGTCGGTGCCGCCCGTAGAGCCGTTGTTTAGGAACACTACGGCCAGGGCCGTGCCGGTCATCATACAGCCGATGACGAGCGACATGAAGTCGTTGCCGTCGCCCAGCAGCTTGTAGAACGTGCCGTCGGGCTGCATGACAACCCTCTGGGCCACGTCGAGCAGGAACGTCAGCATGAACGTGGCGTAGATGGTCTTCATCAGGAAGCGCCAGCCCAGTATCTTCAGTGCGGCCACGATGAGCACGGCGTTGATTATGAAGAACGTGTACTGAACGGGGAACTTCGTGGCGTAGAACACTACGGCGCCGATTCCCGCGATACCTCCCGTCACTATCTCGTAAGGCAGGAGGAACACCGTGAAGGCGAACGTGTAGAGCATCAGGCCGAGCGTTATGTTAACGTAGTCCTTCAGCTCGTTCATTATTGCTTGTTTTATCATAGTATGGATTATTATTGGGCTGCCGGCGTGTACCTGTATGGTGGTGCTGCCGGCAGCCGGTGTGATTGCCTGTATCTTATTTGACGACGATGTTTACTATCTTCTTAGGCACGATGATGACCTTCACCACGCGCTTGTCGCCTATGTATTTCTTCGAGCGTTCGTCTTCGAGCACGGTGCTTTCTATCGTCTTGTTGTCGGCGTCGGCGTCGAACTGCATCTGGAAGCGCGCCTTGCCGTTGAACGATATCGTCATCTGCACGGTGCTTTCGACGAGGTACTTCTCATTGAACTCAGGCCACGGTGCGTCGCACACGGTGCCCTCGTTGCCCAGCATGTGCCACAGCTCCTCGGCTATGTGGGGCGCGAACGGTGCTATCAACCTTACCACGGTCGAGAGCATCTCCTTGTTGCGGCACTTCAGCTGCGCCAGTTCGCCCACGCATATCATGAAGGCGGCCACCGACGTGTTGTAGCTGAAGGTCTCTATGTCGCCCGTAACCTTCTTTATCAGCTTGTGTACGGTCTTCAGTTCGTCGGCGGTAGGCTCGCCGCAGTCGAGCTGCTTCATGCCGTCCTTGTCGCAGAACAGCGCCCAGAACTTCTTCAGGAAGCGGTGGCAGCCGTCGATGCCGTTGGTGTCCCACGGCTTGCTCTGCTCCACCGGACCGAGGAACATCTCGTAAAGGCGCAGCGTGTCGGCTCCGTATTTCTCGACTATCATGTCGGGGTTAACGACGTTGAACATCGACTTAGACATCTTCTCGATAGCCCAGCCGCACACGTACTTGCCGTCTTCGAGCAGGAACTCGGCGTTAGCATATTCGGGGCGCCATGCCTTGAAGGCTTCGATGTCGAGTACGTCGGCATGAACGATGTTCACGTCAACGTGTATAGGAGTAACGTCGTACTTATCTTTCAGTCCGTGGCTTACGAATACAGGCGCTGCAGTGTGGTCGTCTGAATTGACGCGGTACACGAAGTTAGAGCGTCCCTGTATCATGCCCTGGTTTACGAGCTTCTTGAACGGCTCTTCCTCGCACGATACGCCGAGGTCGAAGAGGAACTTGTTCCAGAAGCGCGAATATATAAGGTGACCCGTAGCGTGTTCTGTTCCGCCTACGTAGAGGTCAACGTTGCGCCAGTATTGGTCAGCGCTTTTGCTTACAAGAGCGTCGTTGTCGTTCGGGTCCATGTATCTCAGGTAATATGCTGACGAGCCTGCGAAGCCCGGCATAGTGTTCAGTTCGAGCGGGAATACGGTCTTGTTGTCTATAAGACTCTTGTCTACAACCTCGTTCTTCTCGGTGTCCCAAGCCCACATCTTGGCGTGTCCCAGTGGCGGCTCGCCCGTCTCGGTCGGCTTGTACTGGTCTATCTCGGGCAGTTGGAGCGGCAGGCACTCGGCAGGAATCATGTAGGGCATGCCGTCCTTGTAATATACGGGGAACGGTTCGCCCCAGTAGCGCTGGCGTGAGAAGATGGCGTCGCGCAGGCGGTAGTTAACCTTGACGCGGCCCATGTGGTGAGAAGTTACGAACTCCTTGGTCTTCTGTATTGCCTCCTTCACGCTCAGTCCGTTGAGCGAGAAGCCGTCGAGGGTCTCCACCCCGCTCTTTGGCGAGTTGCATACGGTGCCCTCCTTGGCGTCGAAGCTCTCCTCGCTGACGTCGCAGCCCTCGATGAGCGGACGTATCTCCAGTCCGAAGTGCTTGGCGAAGGCATAGTCGCGCGAGTCGTGTGCAGGCACCGCCATGATGGCTCCCGTACCGTATCCTGCCAGCACGTAGTCTGAAATCCAGATTGGTATGTTCTCGCCCGTGAACGGATTGATGGCGTAAGAGCCAGAGAATACGCCGCTGACGGAGCGGTCGCTGATGCGCTCGCGCTCGGTGCGCTTCTTAGTCCTTTCTATATATGCGTCCACCTCGGCCTTCTGCTCAGGTGTAGTGAGTTTTTCAACGAGTTCGCTCTCCGGCGCAAGCACCATGAAGGTCACGCCGAATATTGTGTCGGCGCGGGTAGTGAAGATTGTGAAAGCCCCCTCAACTCCCCCCGTGGGGGAGCTTTGGTTTGCTTTTGTGGTTATGTTTTTCTTTATCTTCGTCAGTACGTCTTCGATATTGCCCAAGACTTCTTCGTTTGTAAATCTTAGTACGGTGAAACCTGTTTCGTTCAGGAATTTGGTCCTTAACCGGTCTGCTTCTATTTGCTCCGGCTCGTTATGGTATTCTCCGTCTACTTCGATTACGAGTTTGCTGCTTAATGAGATGAAGTCGGCAATGAAGTCGCCTATTACGTGTTGTCTTCTGAACTTATCTCCGAGCTGTTTGTTTCTCAGGGCTTCCCATAAGGCGTTTTCAGCGTCAGTCGGATTCTGCCTGTTTTCTTTGGCATGTTCTTTCAGAATATCGTAGTTGAACGGATTGGCAGTCTTAAACTGCTCCCATTTCTTTTTTATGGAAGTTTCATCTGCAGGAGAAACCTGTTCTCCCCCACGGGGGGAGTTAGAAGGGGCTACCTTAAACTCCATCTCCGTTCCTTCCGAGCGTCCTATCCAGTTGCGCTGAGTCTCCTTAAGCGACTCTGTCCAGTCCACGGTGTCCAGTCCGTCGAGCAGACGCTGTGCGTATGCGCTGACACGCAGGCACCATTGCATCATCTTCTTCTGAACAACGGGGTAACCGCCGCGCACGCTCACGCCGTCTACCACCTCGTCGTTGGCAAGCACGGTGCCCAGTCCGGCGCACCAGTTCACCATCGTCTCGCCCAGGTAGGCTATGCGGTAGTTCATCAGCACCTGCTGCTGTTCCTTTTCGCTCATGGCGCGCCACTCGTCGGCCGTGAAGCTCAGCTCCTCGCCCTGTGCCACGTCGAGTCCCTCGGTGCCTTTCTGGTTGAAGTGCTCAACGAGCTTCTCTATCGGCTGCGCCTTGTGGCAGGTGTTGCAGTAGAACGAGTTGAACATCTTCTGGAACGCCCACTGCGTCCACTTGTAATATTTAGGGTCGCACGTGCGCACCTCCCTGTCCCAGTCGAACGAGAATCCTATCTTGTCCAGCTGCTCGCGGTAGTGGCTGATGTTCTGCTCGGTGGTCACCGCCGGGTGCTGTCCCGTCTGTATGGCGTACTGCTCCGCCGGCAGTCCGTAGGCGTCGTAGCCCATCGGGTTGAGCACGTTGTAGCCGCTCATGCGCTTGTAGCGTGCGTATATGTCTGACGCGATGTATCCTAAGGGATGGCCTACGTGCAGTCCCGCGCCTGACGGGTAAGGGAACATGTTGAGCACGTAGAACTTGCGCTTGCTTTCGTCTTCGCTTACGTGGTAGGTCTTTTCCTCGGCCCACCGCTTCTGCCATTTCTTCTCAATCTCGTTGAAGTTGTATTCCATCTCGTATTTTGTTGTTTTTATTTTTCCTTTGTCTTGTATTTTTGTTCCGGGTGGTTAGGTGTATCGTTATACATTCTTTCCAGTTTGTTGCTCCTAACCATTTCCGGTATTATCTTGTTTTTTAGATAACTGGCTTTCTTTCCGGTCCTTGAGGCAATTTCTTCCAAAGAAACGTATTCTTTGGCATTTTCCATTATTAATTGCTCAAGTTCGTTTCTTTTTAAATGGGATTTATCCCTTATTATTGTGTCTTCACTGCAAAAGGTGTCAACCTTTCCTTCCGAGGTGTCAACCTTTCTTTCTGAGGTGTCAACCTTTCCTTCTGAGGTGTCAACCTTTCCTTCTGAGGTGTCAACCTTTTCTTCTAAGGTGTCAACCTTTCTTTATCGTCAAGCAGTGAAGAGATGAACAAATCGAAATCCATATTTTATTTATGAGAGTATCATACATAAAAAATTCCGTGTCCGACGGGCTTTTTATCGGGCATGAACTTACAGTCAGACAGATACGGATTATATCCGTCTTGCAAAGATAATGCAAAATTTCGATTGGGCGAAATTATAATGGTTTTTATTATGTTTTGAAAGTCCTGTCGTGGTTTTTATGTTGTAAATCCATCACCGCCCGCCCCTGCCCTTCCCTGTTACGGAAGGCTTGGGGCGGGCGGTTGTGATGTTGCGCGGCTGGCGTTTGTGCCATGGCTGTGCGGTTATTCGGCGGGCTGGGTGCCGTTGAGGACGTCATGCATGTCGTCGGCAAACAGCCTTACGGTGAATATTCTTTCCTTTCCGGTAGTGTTCGGTTCAGCCGTTACGTATAGCTTTTCGTTATCACGCTTCACTGTGAGCCATTCGCATGTCTTCTCGAACGTGCTTGTATATGACCAATCAATCCATTCGTTTAATGTACACTTGTAATTTTTATCGTCGATTGTAATATCGAAAATCTTCCAATCCGTACACTCTTCGTTTGTCGTGCAGCACAGCGTGCCGCCTTCTGCCGGCATTGTTACGTCGTTTGGTTCCAGTTCTATTGGTGTGCCGTAGCCTGTCAATTGTTCTCCTTCCTGTTTGCCGTTTAGTACGTCATGCATGTCGTCGGCAAACAGCCTTACGGTGAATGTTCTTTCCTTTCCGGTAGTGTTCGGTTCAGCCGTTACGTATAGCTTACCGTTATCACGCTTCACTGTGAGCCATTCGCATGTCTTCTCGAACGTGCTTGTATATGACCAATCAATCCATTCGTTTAATGTACACTTGTAAGTTTTTCCATCGATTGTAATATCGAGAATCTTCCAATTCGTACACTCTTCGTTTGTCGTGCAGCACAGCGTGCCGCCCTCTGCCGGCATGGTTACGTCGTTTGGTTCCAGTTCTATTGGCGTGCCGTATCCTGTCAGCCAGTCACTTTGCACAACGGTCACCGTCGCAGTCGTGTCTTCAGTGGCAAGTGTCAGCCTGCATGTCCGCTCTGCGCAGTCAGGCACGCCCACAGCTATTTCGATGCCGCTGCCTGCGCGCTTCACGCTGATCCAGTCGCAGGTGGCGTCGTATGCACCTCCTTCCGCCATCAGCTGTTTTTCCTCGGCAGTCGGCTTCACGGTGGCCTCGTCTGTCGCTATCTCCTCTATCCACCAGCCCTTTTCGGCGCCTACGTCCACGGTGGCTTTGTTTGTGTCAGGATATAGTGTCAGCGTCGTGTCGTTCAGTTCTACTGCCCTACCCTCGTCTTCCCGGGTTACCGTAGTTCCGGTGTTGTTCTCCAGACCGTCCTCGTCGTTGTTGGTGCATGCCGTAAAGCATACAAGTGCCAACATTATAAATATCAGTTTTTTCATAATAACGGGCTTTATGGTTAATAATATTAAGTTTTTGCGAATATACAGAATTATTTGATAAGTTCAAAACATTTTTTAATAAATATGATTTTTTTTTTACAAATCCACGTTTCACTAATTTTATCTTGTGTGAACATAGTCTGAGAATTTCTTTTATTTCATTAGTTCCTTTTCATGTTTTAATCTTATCCGTATAAGGTTTTATTGCTACTTCATACTTTTTAGTATATGTAGCATATCTTGCGCATCGGCATTTCCTTGTCCTGCCGCCTTTTCAAGCCAGAATACAGCCTTTGCGTAATCTTGCTTCACGCCTTGTCCACTTGCATAGCAAAGGCCTAAGTTGTATTGTGCATTGGTATATCCCTGTTCCGCCGCCTTTATATACCATTGTGCCGCTTTTGTGTAATCTTGCTTTACGCCTTGTCCATTCGCATAGCAAATACCTAAGTTGCATTGCCCATCGGCATATCCCTGTTCCGCCGCCTTTGTATACCATTGTGCCGCTTTCGTGTAATCTTGTTCTACGCCTTGTCCATGGTAATAGCAATAGCCTAAGTTGTTTTGTGCACCGGCAAGTCCCGGTTCTGCCGCCTTTTCATACCAGAATACAGCCTTCGCGTAATCTTGCTCTACGCCATGTCCATTCGCATAGCAAACGCCTAAGTTGTTTTGTGCATAGGCATATCCCTGTTCCGCCGCCTTTGTATACCATTGTGCCGCTTTCGCATAATCTTGCTTTACACCTTGTCCATAAGCATAGCAAAGACCTAATATGTATTGTGCATAGGCATTTCCTTGTTTTGCCGCCTTTTCATACCAGAATACAGCCTTTGCGTAGTCTTTCTCCACGCCTAGTCCGTTTTCATAGCACAAGGCTAAGCCGCCTTGTGCATCGGTATATCCTTGTTCCGCTGCTTTTTCATACCATTTTGCCGCTTTTGTGTAATCTTGCTCTACTCCTCGTCCGTTATAATAGCAAACGCCTAAGTTGTATTGCGCATCGGCAAGTCCCTGTTCCGCCGCTTTTTCATACCATTTTGCCGCTTTTGTGTAATCTTGCTCTACGCCTTGTCCGTTCGCATAGCAAATAGCTAAGTTGTATTGCGCGTTGGCATATCCCTGTTCCGCCGCCTTTGTATACCATTTTGCCGCTTTTGTGTAGTCTTGTTCTACGCCTTGTCCATTCACATAGCAAATGCCTAAGTTGTTTTGTGCCTTGGCATGTCCCAGTTCAGCAGCCTTTGTATACCAGAATACCGCCTTTGCATAGTCTTTACTCAGACCTGTGCCTTCGTAGTAATTCTTTCCTAATTCAAACTGTGCAAGTGTGTCGCCGTTCTCCGCAGCCTTGACATACCAGTGTTCATATTGGTCGAAAACCTTTTTGTTATAATAATAAGTGCCGACAAAACGCATGGCAGGGTTATAACCCTGTTGTGCCAGCGTTAGCATGTTTTTACTTGCTTCCAGAGAATCTTTTTCAGATTTGTCTGATGCAGTCAGATTAAATATTATCTCATTGTATTTCTGTTCGAGTTTCGCCGATTCATTATTTGTCGATTGTGAGAATGATGGTGTGCTGATACAGAATGTAAACACGATGGTACCGGCTGCCAATAAAAAACGTCTTGTGGCAAGTATTATCTGACATTTATTTGATTGCTTATCTTTATCGTGCTGTAAATTCATGGAATCTGTGTTTTTTTCTTTTTTGAACATGATGTTACTTTATTAAGATTAGTATATCTTTTTGTGATGGAGAACGCACAAGTGCGTTATTCTTACTGAAAGCATAACGCCTCTTATTTCCAAGAGGTCTTGTATAGAGTTTCTCTAAATATGATTACAAAGATAGAGGATTTTTTCCATAAATTCCAATCTTCTAATACTTTTGCGTTAATCTGCTGCAATTCGGCTGATATTCCACAGATTTTCAGTAACTTTGCTTTTGGTAGTTACAGCGATGTTGTCCGCAATTCTTCGTTTTTTAGTATTATGAATATGCGGCAAGGTTCGCTAATCAACACATTTACAGGTATTTACGATTTATTTTATTAAAGTTAAGATAACGACAGATATATGGAACAGATATTCAGGGTCGGCATTATAGGTGCCGGCAAGATAGCGGCCTCGATGGCCGAAACCGTTGGGCGTATGCCTGAGGCATGTCTTTATGCGATAGCGTCGCGCAGCATGGAGAAAGCCCGTGAGTTTAAGGACAAATGGGGCGCGGAGAAGGCTTACGGCTCTTATGACGAACTGATTAATGACCCGCAGGTTGACCTGATTTACATCGCCACTCCGCATTCGCATCATTATGAACAGGCCCGCCTGTGCCTGCTTAACGGCAAGGCCGTGCTGTGCGAAAAGACGTTTACCGCCAACAAGGCGCAGGCTGAAGAGCTGGTGGCGCTTGCCCGTGAGCGCAAGGTGTTCCTCGCCGAAGCCATCTGGACACGCTACATGCCTTTCTCAAAGGAGATTGTACGTATGGCGCACGGCGGCGGGCTGATAGGCCGGCCACGCATGCTGACGGCCAGCCTGGGTTATCCGATAGAGCATAAGGAGCGCATACGCAGGCCTGAACTGTGCGGCGGCGCGCTGCTCGACTTGGGCGTTTATCCCATCAACCTTGCGTTCATGCTGTTTGGAAATGCGCCTGAGCGTATCATGTCGTGCTGCACGAAGAACGAGCTTGGTGTCGACTTGCAGAACAGCATGACTTTCGTCTATCCCGGAGGCGAAATGGCTGTGATGCAGACCACGGCACGCTGTGCCAACGACCGCATGGGGGTTGTGTCGGGCGACAAGGGCTATATGGTTATCGACAACATCAACAATCCGCACACGGTAACGGTGTACGACGCCGACCACAGGCAGACGGGCGTTTACAACTGCCAGCCGCAGATTACCGGCTACGAATACGAGGTGTATGCGGCAATGGAAGCCATACGTAAGGGAATGATCGAGCCGGAGGACATGCCGCACGCTGAAACCTTGCGGATAATGGGTCTGCTGGACAGCCTGCGCAAGGAGTGGGGCGTGGCTTATCCGGCGGACTTATTAATTTAAGTGAAGAGTGAAGAACGAAGAGTGAAGAATTTAAGTGAAGAGTGAAGAACGAAGAGTGAAGAATTTAAGTGAAGAGTGAAGAATGCTGCTGTATATGTTAATTCCGCCGGAGCATGGCACGGTGGGTGCATGTCCGGCGGAACGTCAGGGTAGGGCTACGGCGCCGTTATATGGCGGCGTTCACTCCGAATGCGCCGAGTATGGCGGTAGCCACTGCTATTACGATTTTCAGAATCAGCGAGATGTTGTTTTTGTCCTTTGTTCCCATTGTCTTTGTTTTATGTGAGTTAGTTTTCAGGTTGGTTTTAATGTTTTTACAGATGCCTGTATGCCAGGCGTTCAGTCAGTTCAGTTAGTGTCAGTCTGTCGGTTGCCGGTGCCCGCCGGACTGTTGGCGCCCGGCAGGCAGGGTAGGGGTCAGACTCCAGGCTCAACGTCGTCGAGGGCGGAGTCAACGGCGTTCTTGGGCAGCTCTTGCACCTTGCATCCCGAGAGCAGGGCGCGCACGCGGGTCTTGTCCTTCTCTATTTTCGTTTCGGGCTGGAAGAGCACGTGTACCGACTTGACGTTGTTGCTCGCGGTAAACTCGCCTACGGTGAGCGCGGGCTTGGTGCTCATGCCGATCTTGAACGAGCCGAGGCGGTCGAGCTTGACGCGGTGCGACATCTGGAGGTGCTTCTTCATCGTCTCGACCAGCTCGCTCAGCACCGCCACGATGTCGGCTCGCTTCACGGTGCAGTTGGCCTGCATCTCCTCGGCAAGGTCGTCTATGTCTACCGTGCCCGTGTGGACGGCGCGGGCGTACCACTGTCCCTTGAATTTTGAACTTGTCCTGTTGTCCTGGTAAAGTTTATAAAATACTGCCATAATTGTTAATTTGTTTTAGTTGGTTTGTTTTTTGAAAATTGGTTGTTTACTCTCAGTTGTTTTTGTGTAGGACGTCTTACGGGTGCAAAGGTACGGCGCGCTGGCGGTTTTTCCAAGCGCCAGGCATTGATAGAGCATGAGTGAGGCCGTTGATATTTCATAACCGGCTGATGGCCAGACTGTTGCCGCCGTGGGGCGGGGCAGGGGCCTTTCAGCCCGCCGTATGCCGCCTTTTGCGCCGCCGCAGGTTATGTTTTGCCGTCCCGGAGGTGGCCTTTTGCAACGCGCTGTGTGCCAGGCCGTTGCGCCGCCGGGGGCTGAGCAGGGTGGGGCAGGCTTGCCTTGTGTTTGCAATTTTTAATAAAAACGGGACTAAATATATATGCTTGTGAACTTATTGTGCACGCTTGCGCCGTAATTTTGCAGCCGGTCAGGTTTCCGACAGGCCCGGCCGTGCAAACAACATAACTAAACAATAAAAAAATGATTACAATGATTATCGAAATGTACACAGGCGACGGTGCCGTCACAGAGTATTCAAGCACATTGACCAAGGAGCAGCGCAAGCACGCCCGCAACCAGATGACCATGCACTTCTGCGAGCTGCTTGAGCGCTCGCGGTACGAGAACCTTTACTGGATGGGTAGCATGATAGACCTTGTCGACCTTGCCCACGAGGTCTACATGACCGAGACGCTCATCGACCGCGAGGGCCATCCGCTGCCGTTCGGGCTGATAGCCAGGCGCATTTTCGCCGCGCTGCACATGCCCATGCCCTCGAACCTCTATTCCATGGCATACAACGCGCGCAACCGCAAGGGCGTCAAGCAGACGTCAATGTTCAGCCGCTACTGCCTCATGCTCTACGACATGAAGGCGCAGCGGCCGCTCAACCGGCTGGTGGAGCGCCGGGGCTGACGGCGGCCGGAGCTGTCGCTGCGGCCGTGGCATAGGGTTTTCCCCATGCTGTTTTAGGGATTACTCTTTGCCGGCACGCCGCTTTAGGCTTAACTTTGCAGCCGTAAACTTACGCCGTCAAGGCGTGGCACGGGGCTGAGGCATGGCGCAGGCTGTTTAGTGTCAATAGATTATGAAGTTATAAAGGTTAAGATTGTAAGTAGGGACGACGTGTGTTATTATGTGTTAGTCAGCCTGAAAGCGCCTGCCCTGACCATGGGGCGTCCGGAGAGCCGGCCGCCCCGTTGCCGCCAAGTCGGAAAAATCTGCTGAAATATTTTTTTTAGAACTTGTTTTTGGGTAATTTTGCAGGGTGAATTAAAGGCGATAAGGCGTAATGAGGCCCGGCGGCAAGCCCACCGCGCTTGTCTTTCTGCAGCAGCGGCCCCGCCTCCGTATTTGTACCTTTGACACCTGGAAACAATTTTATGTAAACTATTTATTTTTCTTCTCTATACCTATGGCCAAGAAAGACAACGGGCTAACGCCGATGATGAAGCAGTTTTTCTCGTTCAAGGCGCAGCACCCCGACGCCCTGCTGCTGTTCCGCTGCGGCGACTTCTACGAGACATACCTGCAGGACGCCGTCGACGCCAGCCGCATACTCGGCATAACGCTGACGCGCCGCAGCAACGGCGGACAGACTGGCGGCACGCCGACGGAAATGGCAGGCTTCCCCTACCACGCGCTCGACACCTACCTGCCCAAGCTCGTCAGGGCGGGCCGCCGCGTAGCCATCTGCGACCAGCTGGAAGACCCCAAGCTGACAAAGAAACTCGTCAAGCGCGGCATAACCGAGCTGGTGACGCCCGGCGTGGCCATGACCGACAACGTGCTCGACTACAAGGAGAACAACTTCCTGGCCGCAGTCAACTTCGGCAAGACGGCATGCGGAGTGGCCTTCCTCGACATATCCACGGGCGAGTTCCTCACGGGCGAGGGCTCTTACGACTACGTTGAGAAGCTGCTCGTCAACTTCTCGCCCAAGGAAGTGCTCTTCGAGCGAGGCAAGCGCGAAGTGTTCGAGCGCTATTTCGGCAACAAGTACTTCACCTTCGAGCTTGACGACTGGGTGTTCACCGAGCAGGCCGCCGGGCAGAAGCTGCTCAAGCACTTCGGCGTAAGGACGCTCAAGGGCTTCGGCGTTGACCACCTGCACAGCGGCATAGTGGCGTCGGGAGCCGTGCTCGAGTACCTCGAGATGACCCAGCACACGCACATAGGCCACGTGACCTCGCTGGCACGCATAGACGAGGAGCGCTACGTGCGCCTCGACCGCTTCACCATACGCTCGCTCGAGCTGCTGCGCCCCATGCAGGACGACGGCGCGTCGCTGCTCGACGTAATCGACAAGACCGTGACGCCGATGGGCGCACGCCTGCTGAAGCGGTGGATGGTCTTCCCCCTGCGCGACGCCAAGGCGATAAGCAACAGGCTCGACGTGGTAGACTCGTTCTTCCGCGACACCGAACTGCGCGACGTGGTAGACGAGCAGTTCCACCGCGTGGGCGACCTCGAGCGCATAATATCCAAGGTGGCCGCCGGCCGCGTGTCGCCGCGCGAGGTGGTGCAGCTGCGCACAGCGTTGCAGGCGCTCTGCCCCGTCAAGGCCGCCTGCCTCGCATCGGGCAACGACGAACTGCGCCGCATAGGCGACAACATAAGCCTCTGCGAGAACCTTGTCGACCGCATAGGCCGCGAGGTGCGCGAGGACTCGCCGCAGCTGGTAAGCAAGGGCGGCGTAATCAAGGACGGCGTCAACGCCGAGCTGGACGAGCTGCGCCGCATATCAACCGGCGGCAAGGAGTACCTGCTCAAGATACAGGAGCGCGAGACCGAGGCCACGGGCATAGCATCGCTCAAGGTGGGCTACAACAACGTCTTCGGCTACTACCTCGAGGTGCGCAACATCTACAAGGACAAGGTGCCGCAGGACTGGGTGCGCAAGCAGACCCTGGCTCAGGCCGAACGCTACATAACGCAGGAGCTGAAGGAGTATGAGGAGAAGATACTCGGTGCCGAGGACAAGATACTCGCCCTCGAGACGCGCCTGTTCAACGAACTTGTGCTGGCCATGCAGGAGTACATACCGGCCATACAGGCCGACGCCGTGCTCATAGCCAAGATAGACTGTCTGCTGGGCTTCGCCAAGGCGGCGGCCGCACACTGCTACATACGCCCCGTAATCGAGCCTGACGAGATAGTGCTCGACATAAAGCAGGGGCGCCACCCCGTAATCGAGACACAGCTGCCCGTGGGCGAGAGCTACGTGCCCAACGACGTCTACCTGGACGACCGCCGCCAGCAGATAATGATGATAACCGGTCCCAACATGGCCGGAAAGTCGGCCCTGCTAAGGCAGACGGCGCTCATAGTGCTGATGGCGCAGATAGGCTGCTACGTGCCGGCAGAGAGCGCGAAAATAGGTCTGGTGGACAAGATTTTCACCCGTGTGGGTGCATCGGACAACATATCGCTCGGCGAGTCTACCTTCATGGTCGAGATGACCGAGGCCGCCAACATCCTGAACAACGTGTCGCCGCGCTCGCTGGTGCTCTTCGACGAGCTGGGACGCGGCACTTCGACGTACGACGGCATAAGCATAGCCTGGGCGATAGTCGAATACCTGCACGAGCAGCCCAAGGCGGCAGCCCGCACACTCTTCGCCACACACTACCATGAGCTTAACGAGATGGAGAAGAACTTCCCGCGCATAAGGAACTACAACGTCAGCGTGCGCGAGGTTGACAACAAGGTGGTATTCCTGCGCAAGCTCGAGCGCGGAGGCTCGGAGCACTCGTTCGGCATACACGTGGCGCAGATAGCCGGCATGCCCAAGAGCATAGTCAAGCGTGCCGAGGCTGTGCTGCGCCAGCTCGAGGCCGACAACGCACAGGTGGGCGCGGTGGGCAAGCCTACGGCTGAGAAGATTAACAGCAGCCGCGACGGCATGCAGCTGAGCTTCTTCCAGCTTGACGACCCCGTGCTTTGCCAGGTGCGCGACGAGATACTGGGGCTTGACATCAACAACCTCACGCCCGTGGAGGCGCTCAACAAGCTCAACGAAATAAAGAAGATAGTCACCGGCAAGGAGTGAGCCTTGCCGCCCTTAACGTTTGTTCTCAGGAACAGCCACCTGCCCGCCGGTATGGCCCGCAGGTGGTTATAGCTATATAAAATATTATTAATCAAACATTTATGTCAATATCGAACAGTAAAAAATTTCTTACACGACGTTACATCTTATTCTTCATTTCAGTATTCATCAATGCCTACGGCATCTGTTTCATAACCAAGGCCATGCTCGGCACGTCGCCGATAACGAGCGTCAACTATGTGTTGAGCATGTTCACGCCTTTGACCATGGGGCAGTGGACGATAATAGTCAACCTGCTCTTCATGGTGCTCGAACTGTTTTTCATGACGCGCGACCAGCTTAAGTCAGACCTGCGCGTGTTCCTCCTCCAAATACCGATAACACTTTGTTTCGGCACCTTCATAGACATATCGATGGCTTCGCTCTCGTGGCTCAATCCAGTGGGCTACGTACAGCAGGCGGCAAGCGTGTTGGCCGGATGCGTAATTCTTGCCCTGGGCATAGCCCTCGAGGTAAAGGCCGACGTCGCCATGGTGGCCGGCGAGTTCTTCGTCAGGGCGATAGCGCGGCGCATGCACGGCGACTTCGGCTACGTCAAGCTGGGTTTCGACATAACCAACGTGGCCGTGGCGTGCGCCTTCTCGCTCGTCTTCCTGTCGGGCATAAAGGGCGTAGGCCTGGGCACCGTGGCAGCCGCCCTGCTCGTAGGGCCTATAGTCCATGCGCTTACGCCCATGTGCCGCATGCTCGACGGCTTGCTTGGCTTCGGTGCCCCGCACGCCGCAGCCAAGGGTGAGCGGGCACGGCAGGAGCACCTCGTGGTGACGATAGCGCGCGAGTTTGGCAGCGGCGGGCACAAGCTGGGCGAGATGCTTGCCGGAAAGCTCGGCGTGAAGGTCTACGACCGCGAGTTCATCAAGCTGGCGGCGAAGAACAGCGGCATGGACGAGCAGTACATAATGAAGAACGAGCAGACCATACCGTCGTTCTGGCTCAAGTGCGTGCTCACGCAGGGCTACGGCACGCAGGCAGGACGCGGACTGTCTGACGACGACGTGCTGTTCGTAGCCGAGAGCAAGACCGTAAAGGAGATAGCCGACCGCGAGGCGTGCGTCATCATAGGCCGTTGCGCCGATTTCGTGTTAGACAATAGCGCGAACGTAATCAAGGTGTTCTGCTGCACTGACGAGCCTGACGCCATGAAGCGCTGTGTGGACGAATACGGACTTGACAAGGACAAGGCTGTTTCTGAAATAAGACGCGTCAACCGTGCAAGAGCTACCCACTATGAGTATTACACAGGACGCAAATGGGGCGATCCGCACAACTACGACCTCACTGTAAACACGGCGCATATAGGTCTTGAAACGGCGTGCGACATGATTATGAAGATGAAAAAATAACCGTTCAATAAGATTAAGACAATGACTATCAGGCAGGTAAGACCAGACGACGCAGGGCAGATAACCGAACTGTACAACTGGTATATAGTAAACGGAGTTGAGAGCTTTGAGACCGAACCGCTGCCCGTAAGCGAAATGCTCAGCCGAATAGAGCATATCTCAGCCAGTTATCCTTACTACGTGGCTGAGGTAGACGGCAAGGTGGCAGGCTACTGTTACGCCCATCTGTGGAAGGAGAGAGCAGCCTACTTGAACACTCTTGAGACTACAATCTACCTGAATCCTGAATTTAAACGCCACGGCGCAGGCACTGCGCTGATGGACAGACTCATAGCCGACTGCCGCCGTATGGGCGTAAAGGCTCTGATAGCCTGCATTACAGGCGAGAATGAAGCCAGCATAGCCTTTCACCGCAGGCTCGGTTTTGAGCAGGTGTCGCTGTTCAAGAGCGTGGGTTACAAGCACGGCCGCTGGCTCGACGTGGTTGACATGGAGCTGCTGCTCTGACGCGTGCCGGCAGTTTGCGCCCTCGTAACATGCTGTGCGCAAGCTGCCGTCGGCATGTATGCCGGACGATAGCCGTCCGCCAAACTTGCAAGTGTTAACTTGTCAAGTTTTTATCATAAAACTTCTTTTTTATTATATTTTATTATTAACTTTGCAGGGCGATGTCAAGCATGCTTTTACAATTTTTAATCAGCCTGTGCAAAAACTAAGCAAAACTGATGTTTATCTGACAGTGAATCAACTAATCTGAAATATGGAAAATAAGTCTAAAACAAGAATCATGAAGATGGCGTTGACCGCTCTCGTCGTCGTTCTCGTTTCGAGCCATGCCGCATACGGCCAGATGGCCAAGTGGGCCATGCGTCCCGGCTACGACAGCATACGCCTTGCTGCAGGCGTGCCCGTTATCCTGACCGACTCGGCCGGCACTACTTCATTGTGGAGCACCGATGCCAGGCTGCTTGCCTCTACGACAGACAGCGTGGCGCCGTTCAGCAACGGGTTTGCAGTAGTCCTTAAGAAGGGCACGACGGACATAACCGGTTTCTATGCAACTGACGGCACGTTTACAAAGCTTGAGAACTGCAAGGTTGTATATAACTGCCCTTATTTCCGCGACGGATACCTGCTCGTAAACAGGCAGGGACGCAACAAGCTCGTTGCGAAGGACGGCAAATACGACCCGTTCGGCTCATTTGTCGAGATGTATCCTTATAGCAGCGGATACGCATGCTGCACGATGTACGGCGACATGGAGAACTTCAAGGACTTGTATTATTACTACGTCGACACTGACAAGAACCTCGTTAAGCTGATGTTTGATAAGAAGGAAGCTGTCGAGAACGAGGATGTGTCATTCCTGTCATCGCTCAACGACGACGGCGTCGGCATTGCCGTAATCAAGCGCCGTGTTTATATGTTTGACAAAGGACTTGGCATGCTCCGTCCTGTATTTGTCAACGAGAAGGCTGAGAAGAAGCGCCAGGTGCGTGTAGGCGACTTCAGCGAGTGCATGTACAACAAGGGCGATTCTACCATTCTGTGGGCACGCGGAAGCAAGCGCGACACAGTATTCTTTGCCTTTGACGAGCGTATGCGTCTTGTAAGCATAAAATATCCGGCAAGTACAGTAAACTATAACACTGCTCATCCGGCTCCGCTAAAGCTGAAAGGCGACTTTACGGCAGAGCGTAGCAGCAACGGTATGTATGCAGTGAAATCAGGCAACAGCACAATACTTCCTCCGCAGTTTGACGGCGCAGGCATCAGCTTCGGCAAGTTTATCGCCGTGCGCAAGGACGGTAAGTGGGGATTGTTGCAGCTTGACGAAAAGCTGAAATACAGCATGAGTATGAACAAAGGCAACGCGATAGCCTTCAGACACAAGAAGTTTGAGACCACAGTGCGCCTTGACCTGCCTGCCGAGATAAAGGCCGACGGATGTAGCTTTGACATTCCTGCCGGCAACGGATGCACCGTAGACAAGACTTCCGTGCAGATGCGCAACACGTCAGCCGGCAACTTTGTACAGTATAACTGCGTGCTGACAATTCCCGACTCGCTGCCCGACCATATTACGGAGATAACTTATCCGGTCAGCATGACGTGTGATGGAATAAGTTATCCTGACAGCAAACTCACCGTTAAGGCATGGCACTATAAATACGTGAACATGGATTTGAGCCGTGAAGAGATAAAGTTTGAGCGTGGTATAGTTGAGTTCATCCTCAACATGACAGCCGACAAGCTGGCCGGTGAGAACGACTATCCGCTGACTGTGCAGGTAGTTGAGGACTCTACGGCGGCACGTGTAGACCTTATAAAACTCTCAGAAACACGCTATAAATGCCGTCTGTATTCTCCTGTGGAGGGCATCAACAGACTTGTAGTGAGCGTTATAGAAAACGGCTGTCCGCCGTCTTATTTCCCGTTTGAGATCAACTATATCAAGCCTAAGGACAATACAGCTGCCGGTCAGGTTGAGATTACCAAGAGCAGCGCGGTACAGACAACAGGAACGGCAGCTCCGGCAGTTCCTGCAACAACAGCAGCTCCTGCTGTGCAGACTACGACTGAAACCTCTGCCACGCCTGTAACTCCAGGCCCTGCCGGCACGGTTACAGTTCCTCCGGCTCCTGTGCAGCTGCCTAATACGAAACCACAGTCGGCAGTAAAGCCAACACCGGCTACACCAGCGCAGATGCCTACACCGACAGCACAGCCGCAGACGGCAGCAGGCACTGCACCGACTACAACCGCTCCGGCTGCCACCCAGACACAGGCTCCAGCAACGGCACCGGCCGCTGCGCCTGCTCCTGCCGGCACGGCAACCAGCCAGACGGCAGCACCCGCGGCTAAGTGACAAGACGTTCATAAAGGCATATTACGGCATCCCTGCGGCCAAGCGTAATGCTTACCGCAGGGATGCCTGTTTTTTGACGGTGCTGCATATTATCCGCTGTTTTCATGAAACTTGTTTCAGGTTTTATTATTTTTTCCTATTTTTGCAAATGAAAACAACGCTTCCCTAAACGCAGGGAAGACATGTAGCGTGTAAACATAATCTGAATTTTAAAATTTTACCTATGAAAAAACTTATCCTTACATGCCTGCTCGTGCTGGCTGCCGCGGCCGGCATGGCACAGGAGACAGCCGTAATCGACGGAGTTAAATACCTGCTCGACGGCGGCAAGGCGTCGGTCATGCAACAGTCGGGGCTCACGGGCGACATCGTTATACCTGAAACGGTAAGACACGGCAATACCGACTATACCGTTACCACCGTGCAGAGCAATGCTTTCAAAGACAATGAAATTACAAGCATATCGCTGCCCAACACCATAAGCGTCATGGGCGAAGCCTGTTTCGAGTCATGTTCAAGGCTCGAGTCGGTCACCCTGCCCGCCGGACTTACGTCGCTCGGCAATTCGTGCTTCTATGACTGTAGAAATCTTGCATCGGTCACCCTGCCCGAGGGTATTACCACGCTCGGCGTCAACTGTTTCTACCGTTGCACGTCGCTTACGCCGGTCACCCTGCCCGAGGGCATTGAAGAGCTTGGCTACCAGTGTTTTTATGGCTGCACGTCGCTCGAATCAGTAGTCCTGCCTGGCAGTCTCCGCACTATTGGAAATAACTGCTTTTACGACTGTTCAGCACTTAAGTCAGTGACGTTCGGCGGCAGCATCGGCGCCTTGCCGGAAAAATGTTTCTACGGTTGTACGTCGCTCGAATCAATCGCCCTGCCTGAAGGTGTCAAGGAGCTTGGCGAAAACTGTTTCTACCGTTGTAGCAATCTTGCATCGGTCACCCTGCCCGAAAGCATTACAAGATTAGCTGACTTCTGCTTCGCAGAATGCACAAGCCTTTCTTCGATAACGCTGCCCAATAGTATAACCGACATGGGGTTCAGATGCTTTTTCAGATGCTCTGGTCTTGAGTCGGTTACCTTGCCCGAAGGCATAACTTTGCTTCCCAGCAACTGTTTCGAGAGTTGTTCAAGCCTTGTTTCAGTCAACCTGCCCGGCAGCATATTGTCACTCGGCTCCGACTGTTTCATTAGTTGCACCTCGCTTTCCTCGATAACATTGCCGGAAGGCCTTGAGATGATAAGCGGCCGCTGTTTTTACCGCTGCACCTCGCTTACGTCGATCAACCTGCCCCGCAGCCTGAATTACATAGGCGGCAGCTGTTTCGTCAATTGTTCGTATCTTACCGACGTCACCTGCCAGTGGGACACTCCGGCCGGAGTGGATGCTGATACTGACATATTTGAGAATATCTATACAGAGTGCCGTCTGCACGTGCCCGTGGGCTCTGCCTCCGCCTACATGTCGACAGAGCCGTGGAGCGCGTTTAAATACGTTGTGGAGGCCGACGGCGAGGTGGTAGACCCTGTAAGGTGCGCCACGCCTGTGATAACCTACGGTGACAACGGCCTTGTTTTCAGCTGCGAAACCGAAGGTGCAGAATACCACTATTCAATCACGGCCTCTGACGCTGTAAAAGACGGCTTTTCAGCCGACGGAAGGATACCTCTTGGAGCCTCATACGTCATCAGTGTCTACGCCTCGGCCGCAGGATGCGTCAACAGCGACGTTGCCAAGGCTACTCTCTGCTTTATCGACGTAGAGCTTAACACTTCGGGAATCAGTCTGACCGGGCAGCGCGGCGTTGTAGTAAGCACCAGCCGCGGCAGCGTAACCATAAGCGGACTGGCCGACGGCGAGCAGGCCACGCTGTACAGTCTCGGCGGCATGGCGCTCTCGTCTGGCAAGGCCGTTGGCGGCAGCGTTACGCTCAATGCAGGCAGCGCGGCGGGCGTGGCTGTTGTCAAGATAGGCGGCAGCAGCATAAAGGTAATGCTCGACGACTGACCGCATGACCTCAATTATCAATAAAACAGGCGGAGCCTGACGCACATCCAGCGTCAGGCTCCGCCCGTTTTCATTTGCAGTTACATCCCAACCGTACCTTTCCGGCGTTCTGCCGGTTGTCGTATTTAGGGAAATTAGGGGAAATTTTCCGTAAATTTCCCCTAATTTCCCTGATTTAATATGTTGTTTCCTCTATTTCCGGCGTTAGGCCGTACCATGCATTATTACTTCTCGGCACCGAGCCGTGCCATCAGTTTGGGGCAAGTCATGCAGACCACGCCCAGTATGACGAACGGTATGCTGAGCAGCTGGCCCATGTTGAGCGCCATCGAAGCCTCGAACGCCTCCTGTATGTCCTTTGTGAACTCGATGAAGAAGCGGGCGGTGAAGATGAGCGTTATGCACAGTCCGAAGAAGAAGCCCGTGCCCACGCGCTCGGGGTGTTTGCGGTACAGGTACCAGCCTATGAAGAAGAACACGGCGTAGGCTATTGCCTCATAGAGCTGTCCGGGGTGGCGCGGCACCATGTCGACGCGCTCGAAGATGAACGCCCATGGCACGTCGGTGGCCTTGCCTATAATCTCAGAGTTCATAAGGTTGCCCAGGCGTATGAAGCAGGCCGTCGTCGGTGTGGCTATTGCCACGTTGTCGAGCACTCGCCAGATGTTCACCTTTGTGCGGCGCACGTATAGCCACAGGGCTATCATGAGGCCTATCGTACCGCCGTGGCTTGCCAGTCCCTTGTAGCCGATGAACTTCCACGAGCCGTCTTCCATGAAGTGTATCGGGAGTAGCATCTCAACTATGTGGCGGCCTGACGACAGGAAATAGTCAGGCTCGTAGAACAGGCAGTGGCCCAGGCGCGAGCCTATCAGTATGCCGATGAAGCAGTAGACGAAGAGCGGGTCGAACAGCTCCGGCTTTATCTTCTGCTCGTTGTACAGGCGCTTCACTATGAGATAGGCTGACAGCAGGCCGAACAGCCAGCACAGCGAGTACCAGTGGAAAGAGAAACTGCCGATGTGGAATGCTATATTGTCGGGGTTCCACAGAATGTATAATAATTCAGAATTCATAATTCACGGGGGGTAATTTATAATTCATAATTCACAATTCATAATTCACAATTGATAGATTCATAATCCGTAATTCATAATTGATGGTCTGCAATTATAATTTGAATTGATAGATTCATAATCCATAATTCACAATTCATTGTCAGAGGCGTAATTTGTTACGAGCATCCACCAAATTATGAATTATGAATTGTGAATTATGAATTAAAAAATCAGACGTTGAACCTGAAGTGCATTATGTCGCCGTCCTGCACTACGTAGTCCTTGCCCTCGATGCCCATTTTGCCGGCCTCGCGCACGGCGGCCTCGGAGCCGTATTTTATGTAGTCGTCGTACTTTATCACTTCGGCGCGTATGAAGCCCTTCTCGAAGTCGGTATGTATCACGCCGGCGCACTGCGGAGCCTTCCAGCCGCGTTTGTAAGTCCACGCCTTGACCTCCATCTCGCCTGCCGTGATGAAAGTCTCGAGGTTGAGCAGGGCGTAAGCCTTCTTGATAAGGCGGTTGACGCCGCTCTCCTCCAGTCCCAGCTCGTCAAGGAAGAGCTGCTTGTCCTCGTATGTCTCGAGCGACGCTATGTCCTCCTCGGTCTTGGCGGCTATCACCATTGCCTCGGCGCCTTCCTCGGCGGCTATCTGCTCTATGCGGCGGCTGTAGTCGTTGCCTGTCTTGGCCGAAGCCTCGTCCACGTTGCACACGTACAGCACGGGCTTTGCCGTCAGCAGGAACAGGTTGCGTGCCGCGTCTTGCTCCTCCTTGCTGTCAAACTCGACCACGCGGGCGTTCTTGCCCTGCTCGAGCACTTCCTTGTAAGCCTCGAGCACTGCCACCTCGACCTTTGCCTCCTTGTTGCCGGCGGCTGCCACCTTCTGCTGCTTGCCCAGGCGGCCCTCTATGGTCTCAAGGTCCTTCAGCTGCAGCTCGGTGTCTATTATCTCCTTGTCGCGCACGGGGTCAATGGTGCCGTCAACGTGGGTTATGTTATCGTCGTCGAAACAGCGCAGCACGTGTATTATGGCGTCGGTCTCGCGTATGTTGCCCAGGAACTTGTTGCCCAGTCCCTCGCCCTTGCTGGCGCCTTTTACAAGTCCGGCTATGTCTACAATCTCGCACGTTGCCGGCACGATGCGTCCCGGATGCACTATCTCGGCCAGCTTGGTCAGACGCTCGTCGGGTACGGTTATCATGCCTACGTTAGGCTCTATCGTGCAGAAGGGGAAGTTTGCCGCCTGCGCCTTTGCGCTCGACAGGCAGTTGAAAAGCGTGGACTTGCCCACGTTGGGCAGACCCACTATACCACATTTTAATGACATTTTCTTATAAACGTTTATATTTCGAGTGCAAAGTTAATGCAAAAAAGTGATATACGGAAGAATGCGGCGGCAGAATTAATTCACATCATGCCAGGGCGTTGGCTGGCGTGATGTTTTTGTCGGTTGTGCGTCGGCAGTGTGCCGCCGTATCGGCACTATGCCGCTGGCATGGTTGCGGCATGTCGTCACGGCCGGTGCCGTGATGAGTATGAAGATGAAAAAGACCGTGGCAGGCCGTTATGGGGCCCGCTACGGTTGATTACATGCCATATTGAAAAAGTTGTTTTATGTTTGCCATTCTTGCCGTTCCGCCGCAGGGGCATGCTGTGCGTCTGCGGCGTACGTGCCTGCTTGTCAGTGCTTGGGATGGATGTCGAGCTTGACAGGGCGTACCATGTTCTTGGCGTCGAGGATGGCGTTGAGGTCTTCTTGCGTAAGTATTCCCTCCTCAAGTACGAGCTCAACCACGCCGCGGCCCGTCTCCATCGCCTTCTTGGCTATCTCCGTAGAGTGCTCGTAACCGATGTAGGGGTTGAGTGCCGTAACGATGCCGATGCTGCGGTTTACTTCGCGGCGGCAGTTCTCCTCGTTGCTTGTGATGCCTTCAACGCAGAGCGTGCGCAGGGTGTCGCATGCGTTTGCCATAAGGTCTACCGACTCGAAGCTGCACTGGGCCATTACAGGCTCCATGGCGTTAAGCTCCATCTGGGCTGCTTCGCCGGCCATGGTGACACAGAGTTCGTTGCCGATAATCTTGAACGCAACCTGGCTTACAACCTCGGGAATGACGGGATTTACCTTTCCGGGCATGATTGACGAACCGGGCTGGCGTGCCGGCAGGTTTATTTCTCCGAGACCGCAGCGCGGACCGCTGGCCAGCAGGCGCAGGTCGTTGCTTATCTTGCTCATCTTGACGGCTATGCGTTTCAGTGCCGACATGTAGCCTATCATGCACGACGTGTCTGACGTTACGCCGACAAGGTCTTTGGCGAGGGTGATGTCCCAGCCGGTAATTTCGCCCAGAGCCTTCACGCACTTCTCGGCATAGCCCGGTTCAGAGCAGATGCCCGTACCTATGGCTGTTGCGCCCATGTTGACCTCGAGGAAGTCGGCTGCGGCCTGGTCGAGATGCAGTAGCTCAGCCTCGAGTATGCTTGCAAAGCCTGAGAATGTCTGTCCGAGCGTCATCGGCACGGCGTCCTCGAGCTGAGTGCGTCCCATCTTCACTATGTGTGCAAACTCTTCCGACTTTTTGCGGAACGCAGCGATAAGCTCCTTGATATGCGGTACGAGGGCGAGATGGCTGGCATACAGGCCCATGTGGATAGCCGTAGGATATGCGTCGTTGGTCGACTGTGAGCGGTTGACGTGGTCGTGTGACGAGCAGTGCTCGTAGTCGCCTGGTTTGAAACCCATGTGCATCAGTGCCAGGTTGGCTATTACCTCGTTGGCGTTCATGTTGGTGCTGGTGCCTGCTCCGCCCTGGATCATGTCCACGGGGAACTGGTCGTGGTACTTGCCGGCCAGTATGTCCTGGCAGGCAGCCTTGATACCCTCATACTGGGCATCGGTAAGCAGGCCGAGCTGGTGGTTTGCCTCGGCAGCGGCCCACTTTGTGTATGCCAGACCGTTGATGAACAGCGGATACTGGCTGAGTTTGAACTTGCTGATTGAAAAATTCTCAATGCCGCGCAGTGTCTGAATGCCGTACAAGGCGTCGGCCGGAATTTCACGTGTGCCGAGCAGGTCATGCTCCATGCGCATAGCTTTTTCTGTCTCCATAATATTAAAGTTTTTTATTATGATTGATTATGTTTTTGCATATACCGGTTAAGGAATGAAACGGCAGGCTTAAACCATGTCGCATGACTGTCCCTTACAGTTTGTAAAATTAGTGCTTATTTTTCATAGTGTCAAGCATTATTGCTCATTTAACATATTTTTATATTGGTATTCTAAAGTTTTTGCCTGTGTCAGGCTTTTATCCCTTTCAAATAGTCACATCTGGGAGATGCGTTTTGCCGCATATTCTTCTCATGCGACGAATATCCGCCGCATGAGGGGTGGCAGAATAAACGTTTGCGGGTTATGGCATTGGCTGCCCAGGGTGCGTACAGTGTGCCGAGTGCCGAATTTGAAAAAACATGCGTCCGTTGTCTTTGTTTTTGATTTATAATTCGTACCTTTGATACCGGCATAGCCTGATGTGATGTTCTTCGTGTTGTACGGCTTGGTGTAAATAGGCCGCCCGGCTGCTTGCGGTTTACACGCCGGATCAACATTTTTGCGGATGGCAGGCTGCCTGGTTTGATTAACTGGTTTAACTTTATGCGTTTAATGGATATTTCGTCTGATACATTGTGCATCAGGCCCTGGCTGGGATCAGCCGGGCCGGCGGGGCGTCGGAGCGGCGCGGGCATGTGCTGCCGTCTGTCGAGGGCGGTGTTGACGTTGCTGTTGGTTGTTGTGGCCTTGCCGGTGTGCGCCGGCGGCGGCAAGGAAGATTATAGGGAGAGGTGGACGTCGTGCCTGAAGGAGTACGTCCAGCATACGTCGTACGAGAAGTTTTACCTTAACGAGATAGACAAGATAAACAGGAGCAACGCCGACTCCGTGAAGCCCGGACAGTTGGCGGCGAGCTATTATCCCATGTGCAAGATGTTCACCGAGCGTGGCGAGTTCCTTGCCGAGATACTGTTTGCCCGGCAGGTGTTCAACGACCTTGGCAAGACGGCTGCTGCGAGTAGCGACTATTTCATCATGGCCAAGTATGCCAACTCGGCTGGTATCGGCTACACGGCGTTGAGGTTTTACGACGAGGCCCTCAAGATGTTCGACAAGGGTACGGCCATTGCCCGCAAGTACGGCTTCAGGGATGTGTTGTCGCAGATATACACCAACCAGGCCCAGCTATATTACGACACGGGTGAATACGGCAAGGCGCTCAACCTGCTGGAAATAAAAATAAAGAAGCTGGGTTATGTCGATGCCTCGCTGTACAACAATATAGCGTTGGTCTACTCGAGCCTGGGTAAGCACACTGAAGCCATGGCGTACCTGGACAGTGCGCTGCACTTGGCTGAAGGCGATGCCGAATTGTCGGCGCGCATCTACACCAACAAGGGCAGCCTGCTTACCGAGACGGCAAGGTACGCCGAGGCCGAGCAGTGCCTTGTCATGGCAGACAAGCTGCTTGGCGACAGCTCTCCCACGGTGTTAAGGCTCATGGTTCAGCTCAATTTCGTGCAGCTCTATTTAGCCCGGGGCGACAGGCTTAAGGCCGTAAGGGGCATGGAGCTGATAGAGGAAAGCCTCAAGTCCGGGTTGTCTGAAGCCATGAAGGGAAAGTACCTCAAGGATATAGCCGGCCTGTACATACAGTTGGGCGACTACGCGCGGGCGTCGGCATGCCTTCAGGAGAGCATAAAGCTGAACGACTCGATAAACTACGACAACCAGAAACGGCAGCTCTTCCAGCTCATGACGTGGTACGACATAGCCCAGCTGCGCAACGACAACATGCAGCTGAAGATGAAGTACGAGTTCGCCAACATACAGCTGCGCAACCGCACCATAATAGCCGTGGCCACGATACTTGTGGCCGTGCTGCTGTCAGTGCTTGTGGTTGTCAGCATTAAGAAGCGCAAGAACGAGCAGCGGCAGAGCGCCATAATACTTGAGCAGGAAAAGAAGCTGCACCTGTTCGAGCAGAAGGAGCACGAGCGCGAGAAGACGAGGATGGAGACCGAGATAGGCCGCAAGAACCGCGAGCTGGCTACGTTCTCGATAGACCTCTCGTCGATAGACGCCCTGCACGAGAACATCTGCGAGGAGCTGGCCGGCCTGGCCGGAGACGTGCACGACGATGAAATCAGACACCGTATTAACACTATATCGCTGACATTGCGCCGGCAGACATCGAGCCGTCTGAGCGAAGGCTTCAAGAAATACTTCAATGAAGTGTCGCCATTGTTCGACGCTAAGCTGAAGGAGAAGCATCCTAATCTCACTGCCAACGACTGCCGCCTGTGCGCCTACATATACATGGGGCTTACGTCGAAGGAAATATCCCAGTTGACGTTCCGCGAGGTGGAGTCGGTAGAGAAGAGCCGCAACCGTCTGCGCAAGAAGATAAGCCTGCCTAGCGACATGCCGATACGCGGCTACCTCATGCAGGTGGTTGACGGTGACTCTGCCGCCGCTGACGGCCGGCCTGCCGTGTCTGACGCGGATGCAGCCAGTTGACATAGTCAGGCGGTTGCTAAAAAAAGCCGTGGCGAACCATCCCGGTTCGCCACGGCAGATTTGGCACATTACGTATTGAGTTATTTTACTATTACCTTCCTTATTGTTCCGTCAGACATGCGGATGATGTTAAGTCCCTTTACAGGTTCGCTTATCTTGCGTCCGTCAGCCGTGTAGCGGGCTGTTTCTGTCGCGTTTGTCTTGTCGGCTGTGGTGCCGCTTATGCCGCTCGTGCCGTAGCCGGCCTTGCATGTCTCGGCGTTGTTCACCCATAAGTCGTTGATACGGCTTGTTCTGTTGAGGGGTCTGCCTATGAATGCTACTACGTTTACGTTGTCAGCGTTCCATTCTGCCGGCAGGGTGAAGCTGTATGTGTTTGAATAAGCGTCGCCGTTCCAGGCAATTGCTTCGCCCGATATGTCCGTAATGGCTTTACGCATCACGTTGTTGTGTACGGCGTTTGCCGAGCCGCCGCTCTGCTTTGCCACGATGCCGTCTTCGGTGAGGTATACCGACAAGACGGCGTCTTCACCAACAAAGGTGTCAAAGTCTTCAGTACGGTTTCCGCTTACCTCTATGTTAAGTTGTCTTGTTTCCTTGTCCAGCTGCGTGTTGATGTTTATGCTGGCAAAGGCCGGCATGCCGTTGCTCAGGTCGATGACTTTACTAAACATATCTGCCGCTGCGTCGGCATACATGGCGTCGTAGCCAAGTACGAAGTACAGCTGTCCATCCTGGTTCAGGCTCGCATCGGTGACGAAATATCTGTTGAACACTCCGCTCGGGTTGCTCCTTGCGCCAAGGATGTAAGATATGTCAAGAGCCTCGTTGCATGTCATAGGGTCGCCGGGCGCCGGTATGTCCGTGTGGTGGGCTACGATGACAAGGTCGTCGCGCAGCTTCTCGAGTGCGGCTATTACAGGTTCTGCGTAGGGGCATGCCGGGCATGTTGTCGCGGTGAACTCTTCCATGAGGCTCTTCTGCCTTGGCATGCATGAGTTGTATGTGTTAACATCGGCCTCTGCAATGTCGTCGTCTGTATTTTCCGCCGGTGTGTTACCGTTGATTTTGCTTACCTTTACAGTAAGCTTGTGGTTGCCCGTCGGGGTGCCGTCAGGTATCGTCACGCTGCCGCTTACCGTCTGTGCTACATTCTTCAGCTCCACTGGCGTGTCGGTAGTCTGTATCACTTCACCGTCAAACAACAGGTCCATGGTGTATTGTCCGGGGATTATGTTGCCGTTGTTCCTTATCGTGTAGCTGTAGTCTGTACTTTCGCCGGTCTTTATGTATTGTTCCGTGGTGAGGCCGTTAACCGTTATGTCTTCGTCGGGGAATGTACCGCCCTTTACGACTGCCTGTATGCACAGGTTGCCGTAGCTGGTGCCGTTGTTATACCACATGTCGCCGTTGCCGATGTTTCCGTATATGAGGAAACCGCCGTTAACGCCGCCTTCGGGGTTGATGTCCATGTCGGTGAGCAGCGGGTATCCGCTGGTTTTCGACATGAAGTCGAAGGCTATGAGGTAGTCAAGGCCTTCCTGTATGGTGACAGGTTCGGTAAGGGTGACGTCGTTCCATCCCACCTGGGTCGAAGGTACTTCAACCTCGGATACCGGTGTCACCGTGTTTCCGTCGAACGTAACCGTGCATACCGTAACCTTTGACGCACCAACGGTCTCGTTAAGGGCGAAGCGCACTTTAGTTATCTGTCCGCCGATGAAAGGTGTAAGGTGTGTGGGCGTGAACTCGACGGCTGCCTTGAAAAGGCCGTTCTTGCCTAATCCAAGGGCGGTACCTCCGATTTCGTCCGTGGTGTAGTAGCCCATTATCCTCTCGTTCTCGTCCAAGGCTATGCGGTTGGGCGCCTTTGCCGGATCTTGTGCTTGTGTTACGCTGATACTCTGCATGTCCGCCTGTGCGTTGCGGATCTGTGCATTTGATGTTGTGAACGCCATCAGGAGCGCCAATAATGAAACAAATGTTTTTTTCATGTGTTTTTTACTAAATGTTTTATAATGGATGTTTTGCCCGGAAAGTTGCCGCCGGGACGGGCAAAGGTACGTTTTTTTGTTTCTTTGCAAAGAGTTGGTTGCTTTTTGTGTTTCTCTGTTTTTCCCGTCTTTACCGTAAGGCGTTTTTTAGCGGCATGTCCGGTTTAAAAAATCCTCGCGCAATTTTGTATTGCGGGAGGATTTTCTTTTCCATGGAGTCAATGTATGTCTTGTTTTCTCCTTGGGCGATGGTCTTCTACTTACTTGACGATAACTTTCTTGTTATTGATGATGTAGATGCCCTTGGCAAGTCCGTCGGTCGCATTGGCTGCCGGAGCTTCCTTGATGAAGCAGCCCTGCAGGTCGTATACCTTCACGTTGCCTGTGTTCTCGGCTGTGTTGACGTCCGTGATGCCTGTTGGTATGTAGTCGAGCCTGATTATCCAGCTGCTGTAGCTTCCGGGTGCTCCATAGAATCCTGATATCACGCGTCCGTCTCCGCTGCAGATAGCCGTTCCTGTTTCTCTGTCCGACAGCCACTCGGCTGCTTCTGTTTCGCCTTTAGACTTGAGCCAGTCGATAAGAGTAACCTTTTCTGTGCTGTTTGCAGGATACACATAAGCTGTGGCGGTATTTGACACAAAGAAGTCGCCGTCGTTGGTTACGCAGTAGCCGTAGAGTCCGTCTTCATAGTCGTGCGCCTTGAGTGTCTCGTCCACAGTGAATAAGGCCGCGTCGCCAACTGTTCCATACCATCCTTTCACGCATGATGTAGCATAATATTTTCCATTAGTAGACAGCCACACACCATTTTGTGCGTAGAAGTTAGGTGTTACATGCTCATAATAGAAGTTTCTGAAGTTCATTAGTTGTTTTGAGTATTCGTCACTTATTGCTACACAATTATTCCATGCTTCGTTATACTGATTAAGGTTATCTTCTGTCATATAATTTTTCGGGTCGGGATAATATACTGGCCATTCGGTAGACTCGCCAATGTTGTATGCCCAGCAAGAGTCTTCATATTCGGTAGAGTCTTGCTTGTACGCATCTATTTGTTCCGGTGTCATATAGTCGTAATAGCTTGGTACGACAGGTTCTTCTGTCGGGAACTCTGAAAATTCCAGCCCTTCTTCGCACAGTCCTTTGTCATAAACTTCATAAGTCCATGTGCCGTCTTCTGCTTTTCTGTATACCATCGGCAGACACTCGTTGTCTTGTCTCATGAGCTGGGCAGCTATCACAGTGCCGTCTTCTGATATACAGTTGGGCAGTATATACATAGGAGCAACGCCAGTGAAGTCTTTTTCAGGATAAGGCAGCTTTTCGTATTCTCCGTAAGTTCCGTCGCTGTTCATTGTCCATATTACGGGTTCTACCTTTGTATTTCCGAATCCTTTGCTGTTACCAATGTATCCCACGATGTATTTTCGGGAGTTTGTTATGGCGTTGGCTGTCGAATAATATACATCGCCTTCTTTTACAGGCAGCTGTTTCCATTCTTTTTTCTCTATGTCTAATATTGAAGGCATACCGTCAATGTTGCCTACAAGAAAACCGTCGTTGGTTACCATGTTGCCCATGCCGAGGTCATATCCTATGTCGCCTCCGCCATATTGCTGAAAGTCGTCAGTCTCAGTGTTAAGTATTCCTATCCATCCCTGTTCAACGGTTAACATCCATTTTCCGTTTTCGCTCATGGCGTGGAAACGCAGTCCGGGGATGTCCTTCATCATCTGGCCGAACGTCATGCATGTTGATGCTAATGCGATGACAAGTGTTAAAATCTTTTTCATAATCGTTTGTTTTAAGGGTTTATGATTAAGGTTTATTATAACAATCACAATCCGTAAGTGGACATGTATTTGTTCCTTTTTTTATTATGGCGTACTTGCGTACCTTCATGTGGAATTTATTTCTCACACCGCAAAATTATGATATACAAACATTAAAACCAAACAAATATACCCTGACAAAACCCTGACAATTCATGATTTTTTTGCATTTCGGGGTCGTTTGCCGCATTTCGGCTTGCGGAAGGCGGCCTTTTACGGCGCAAAAGGCCGCGAACGGGAGTGCAAAAGGCCACCTTATGTAAATGGCTGGCTGCCAGTGCCGACGGCTGTGGGAGGCGGCGTGACAGGTGGCGTGTGCGCTCCGTTTGAGCTAAATAATTTAACAACAATAAAAATTTATGTTAAACACTTGTTACTTTTTTACACTTAATCAGTCATATACGAAAATAACGTAATCTTCTAAACATTCAATTAGTATAATTATGAACAAGAAAACATTGGCAATCGTGGCTCTTGCTGCAGGCATAGGGTCACAGTCGGCTATGGCCCAGTATCCCGAGCTCACGCCGGAGGGAAAGGCCAAAATCGACTCTCTCACGAAAGTCTGGACGGCTCATTCAGACTCTGCGTGGGCAGTAGCGTTCCCAATCGTTAAGAAGGAGGCTATGGAAGGCCGTCCTTACGTGCCATGGGCATGGCGTCCGTACGACCTGAAGCAGGCCAAGATTCCGGCATTCCCGGGTGCCGAGGGTGGCGGTATGTACACCCAGGGCGGACGCGGCGGCAAGGTGCTTGTCGTTACCAACCTTAACGACTCGGGTCCCGGTTCGTTCCGCTGGGCTTGCGAGCAGGGCGGCGCGCGCATCATCGTGTTCAACGTTTCGGGTATCATCCGTCTTGAGACTCCTATCATCCTGCGCGCTCCTTACGTTACGATAGCCGGACAGACTGCTCCCGGCGACGGCATCTGCATAGCAGGACAGTCGTTCCAGGTTAACACCCACGACGTCATCGTGCGCCACATGCGCTTCCGCCGCGGTGCTACCAACGTATGGTACCGTGAGGACTCATTCGGCGGCAACCCCGTGGGCAACATCATGATAGACCACTGCTCTTGCGAGTGGGGCTTGGACGAGAACATCTCTTTCTACCGCCACATGTTCGACATGGGCGACGGCAAGCCCATGCGCAAGGAGCCTACTGTTAACGTGACGATACAGAACACTATCTCGGCCAAGGGCCTTGACACGTACAACCACGCCTTCGGCTCTACCATCGGCGGCGAGAACGCATCGTTCATGCGCAACCTCTGGGCTGACAACACCGGCCGTAACCCGTCAATAGGATGGGGTGGAGTGTTCAACTTCGTCAACAACGTCGTTTACAACTGGGTTCACCGTACTGCCGACGGTGGCGAGTTCTCTACGATGAGCAACTTCATCAACAACTACTACAAGCCCGGACCTCTCACTCCGAAAGACTCTCCTGTAGGCTACCGCATCGTCAAGTCAGAGAGCCGCAGCCAGAAGCTCTTCCCCTACCAGCAGTTCGGCCGTGTTTATGCCATCGGCAACATCATGGAAGGCAACGAGGCTGTGACCAAGGACAACTGGGACGGCGGTATCCAGATTGCCGACAAGGACCTCAAGGGCGAGGGCGGCGTGCCCGAGGACGTACTGGCCCTGATGAAGTCGAACGAGCCGTTCCCAATGCCTCACCTGACCATCATACCGTCTGAAAAGACATTCGACTACGTCCTCGAGAACGTCGGCGCAACCCTGCCTACACGCGACATAGTCGACCAGCGCATCATCGAGGAAGTTCGCACGGGCGAGGCTTACTACGTGAAGAAGCTGCCCAAGGACAACCCCTACGGCGACCACTGGGGCATGCGCGACAGGTCTAAGAACGAGGACGGCCTCTTCAAGTACCGCCGTCTGCCGAAAGACTCTTACAAGTACGGCATCATAACCGACCCGCGCCAGATGGGCGGATATCCTGAATACAAGGGCGAGCCGCGCGTTGACACCGACGGCGACGGTATGCCGGACGACTGGGAGACAGCCAACGGACTGAACCCCAACGACCCGTCTGACGCCAACGGCGACTGCACGGGCGACGGCTACACCAACATAGAGAAGTACATCAACGGCATAAGCACCAAGGTGAAGGTTGACTGGACTGACCTCAAGAACAACCACGACACCCTGGCCGGCCGCAAGAGCCTGTATTGATGATAATGTCCGGGTAACCGGATGAATGATACACCGTAAACAAGCCGGGACTCAATCCGCGACGGCTGCCATCGGGCCTTAAGCCCTTCGTGCAGGCAGCAGCGGATTGAGTCCCGGCTTCTTTTTTATATATCAATAAACTAAAGCCAGCCTTTGCCCTGACTATAAGGGCAAAGGCTGGCTCTTATCCTTCCGTTCGTGCAGCCGGCTTGCAAGCGGTCGCCGGACGCCATGCGGAGCCTTGTGGCGCGTTTCCACGCCTGCGTCAGCCCCTTACGTAGTGGGGCATCTCCTCGGGTATCACCATCGAGATTTCGACCAGTCCGGCCACGCTTCCGTCCTCGCCGGTGTAAGCCGTCTGGTAAATCATCTTTTTCTGTCCGTTCTTGTGTATGGTGTAGGCGTTGCTGCCGCCCGAGGCAAGCAGTCCGCGTATAATTCCGGCCGCGCGCTCTCCGTGGCAGTCAAAGAGGTTCTTGCCAATCAGGTCGCCATGCTTCTTGTACGTCTCCCTCGCCCTTGCGTTCATGTAGGTTATCATGCCTTCGGCGTCGCATACGGTAACGGCGCAGTTCATGCCTTCTGCCCATTCGATGTCTTTCATAATGCTTTGTTTTTGTTATGTTATATTTGCTGCAAATATAGTAAATATTTGCGTTCGGCGGTTGCGCCTTAGGTCAAAAAAACAACCGCGGAGACAGGTAAAGCCTCCGCGGTTGTCTTTATATCGTTGCGTGTTATTGTGCCGGAACCTTGTCGGGGTGTTCTATTATGAAGCGTGCAGCTTGTCCCCATACCTCGCCGGCGCTTTCTGGTGCTACGTATACCCATTCGTATTTGTCCGACGTATATGAGTCAACCAGTTTCCCTTCGGCGTCGAACGCCTGTATTTCCTTGACGCACAGCTTGTTCCACGTGCTGTCGTAGCAGTATAGGTTCTGGTGTTCGCAGATAGACTTTTGCGTGTTATATTGCTTCTTTACATCCTGCCTCGCCTCTTCGCTGTCGTATGTCGTCTTTATCCATACCAGATAGTTGCCGTTCTCGGTCTTTATGTCCGTGTGGATGTAGAACGTACTGCCGTTTTGCGAGTCTATTTTAACCCATCTTCCTGCCGTGCATATTGCCGGTATGACTATTAGTGCCAGTGTTAATAGTAAGTGTTTCATATTAAGTTGTTTTTTATTGGTTATAATTGTTGATAGGTCTGTTTGCCCCTGGTCTTGTGCCTCTGCGTTTTTTTATTTGCCGCGTGCATTCCGCCGGCCAAGCCCCAGTCTTCTGCAAAGATAACTTATTTTTGTCATAAATCCGTTTTTCCCCACGTATTTTTATGTCAGTCAGGGCGAAAGTTCCATGTTGTAAGCGGTTGCCGGCCAGACCGCCATGCTTATTGTTACGGTTGTTGACCGGCTTTCGCGTCAATGCGCCTCCAGCCAGTTGGCGCCCCAGCCGCAGTCGGCCACGAGGGGCACGTCGAGCGGGTAGGCGTTCTGCATCTCCTCGAGCACGATGCGCTCCACTTTCTCCTTCTCGTCGGGGTAGACGCTGAAGTTGAGTTCGTCGTGCACCTGGAGAATCATTTTCGAGTGCAGGTTCTCCTGCCTGAAGCGTTTCCAGATGCGTACCATGGCTATCTTTATTATGTCGGCTGCCGTGCCCTGTATCGGGGCGTTGATGGCGTTGCGCTCGGCAAAGCCGCGCACGGTGGCGTTGTGCGACGCTATGTCGGGCAGGTAGCGGCGGCGGTGGAGCAGGGTCTCGGCGTATCCGCGCTCGCGCGCCGTCTGCTTGGCCTGCTCCATGTAGTCGGCTACGCGCGGGAATGTGGCGAAGTAGCCGTCTATCAGTTCGGTGGCTTCATGGCGGCTGATGTCGAGCCGCTCGGCCAGTCCGAAGACCGTTATGCCGTAGATTATGCCGAAGTTGGCGCGCTTGGCCTTTGTGCGCTGGTCGCGCGTCACGCTGTCCATCGTCTCGTGGTATATCTTTGCGGCCGTGGCGGCGTGTATGTCGTAGCCCTCGCGGAAGGCTTCCTGCATGTTTTCGTCGCCGCTGAGGTGAGCCATAACGCGCAGTTCGATTTGCGAGTAGTCGGCCGAGAAAAACAGGCAGCCCTCCTCGGGCACGAAAGCCTTGCGTATCTCCTTGCCGTCCTCGCCGCGCACGGGTATGTTTTGTAGGTTGGGGTCGCTCGACGAGAGCCGTCCCGTGGCCGTCACGGTCTGGTTGAACGACGTGTGTATGTGCCCCGTGCGCTTGTTTACGAGCTTGGGCAGGGCGTCGACGTATGTGCCGAGTAGCTTCTTCAAACCCCTGTGTTCCAGTATCTTGCCCACTATTTCGCTCTTTCCGCGCAGCTGCTGGAGCACTTCTTCCGATGTTACGTACTGCCCCGTCTTGGTCTTCTTGGGCTTCTCGACAATCTTCATCTTGCCGAACAGCACTTCGCCGACTTGCTTCGGTGATGCTATGTTGAACTCCTCGCCTGCCAGCTGGTATATTTCCTTTTCGAGTTCGTTCATGCGTGCGGTGAGCATCTGCGAGGTTTCGGCCAGCGAAGCGGTGTCGATGCGCACGCCGCTCATCTCCATCGAGGCGAGCACGCGCACCAGCGGCATCTCCACTTCGCTGAACAGCTGCCACATACCTGCCTCGTGCAGCTGCGGCTCGAGCAGGTTTTTCAGTTGCAGGGTTATGTCGGCGTCTTCGGCGGCGTACTCGTACACTTCCGCCGGCTCAAGGTCGCGCATCGACTTCTGTCCCTTGCCCTTCGGTCCGATAAGCTCGTCTATGTGTATCGTCTTGTAGCCGAGGTACACCTCGGCCATGTAGTCCATGTTGTGGCGCAGCTCCGGTTGCAGCAGGTAGTGTGCTATCATCGTGTCGAACATCTCGCCGCCGAGCGTCACGCCGTAGTTGGCCAGCACCTCGAGGTCGTACTTTATGTTTTGTCCGATTTTGAGGATTGAGTCGCTTTCATACACCGGTTTAAAAATATTAACTATCTTTTGGGCTTCTTTACGTTCGGCTGGAACGGGCACGTAGAACGCCTCGTTTTCCTTGACCGAGAAGCTCAAACCCACCAATTCGGCGTCGATTGAGTCGGTTGAAATCGTCTCCGTGTCTAGACTTAAAAAACTTTTTGTCATGAAAAAGTCACAAAGACGGCGCATATCTTTCTCATTGTCAACGAGTTTGTACGTATGAGGCGTGTCAGTTAACGCTCTGAGAATCGATTTTTTTGCGTCGCCCGCCTCTTCGGTCGTATTTTCTGCAAATAAATCGAGTTGTTGATTAACTTTGTTTTTAACGTTTTCACTTCTGTTAATAAACTTGTCCGAGAGCGTCTTGAACTCCAATTCCTGGAACAACCGGCGCAGTTCGCCGGCGTCGGGTTCGGTCACGCGCAGCGCGTCGAGGTCGAGACCGACCGGCACGTCGGTGCGGATGGTTGCGAGGAACTTCGAGAAGCGAATCTGCTCCTTGTTCTCCTCGACCTTCTTCTTCAGCGCACCCTTCAGCTCGCCGGTGCGTTCGAGCAGCGAGTCAATCGAGCCGAACTGCTGCAAGAGCTTGACTGCCGTCTTCTCACCCACACCCGGACAGCCCGGTATGTTGTCGGCCGCGTCGCCCATCAGTCCGAGCAGGTCGACTACCTGTGCTGTCGACTCGATGCCGTACTTCTGGCAAACGCCGTCGGCGTCGAGTGTCTCGTAGCCACCGCCGTGGCGCGGACGGTACATCACCACGTTGCCGCCCACCAGCTGGCCGTAGTCCTTGTCGGGCGTCAGCATGTACGTCTTGATGCCCTCTGCATCAGCCTTTGCCGCCAGCGTGCCTATTACGTCGTCGGCCTCGAAGCCCTCCGCCTCAAGCACAGGTATGCGCATGGCTTTCAGTATGTCCTTGATTACGGGCACTGAGCGGCGTATGTCTTCAGGCGTCTCCTCGCGCTGCGCCTTGTACTGGGCGTAAGCCTCGCTGCGGAAGGTGGGGCCGTGGGGGTCGAAAGCCACGCCGAGATACGCCGGTTTTTCCTTCGACAGCACCTCGTGCAGGGTGTTGCAGAAGCCCATCACGGCCGACGTGTTCATGCCTTTCGAGTTTATTCGCGGGTTCTTTATAAACGCGTAATAGGCCCTGTATATCAGGGCGTAAGCGTCTAAAAGGAAAAGTTTATCCATGTTTTAAATCTTTTTTATGTGTAAAGTTAGTGATTTTTTGTCATTAATCGGATAAAATCATTACTTTTGTATCAAATTTTGTGGCATGACTGACTATTTATCTCTCATCAAGGAACCTATAAAGAGTGAATTGGAACAATTCATCAGCCTCTTCAACGCCTCGCTGACACACGAAGGCAAGCTGCAGGAGGAGATTTTCGCACGCATACGCAACCGCGCCGGCAAGCGCATGAGGCCTATGCTGATCATGCTTATGGCGAAAAACTACGGCATGGTTACCGACGCTACCTTGCACGCCGCCGTGGGTCTCGAACTGCTGCACACGGCATCGCTCGTGCATGACGACGTGGTGGACGAGAGCCGCCAGCGGCGCGGACAGGCTTCAGTCAATGCCGTTTACGACAACAAGGTGGCTGTGCTCGTTGGCGACTATATCCTGTCGACAGCGCTGCTCCACGTTTCGGTAACGCACAACGAGCTGATAGTCAGATACCTTGCAGAGCTTGGCCGCACGCTTTCAGACGGCGAGATACTCCAGCTTACGAGCATATCGGACAGCATGATTTCAGAAGATACTTACTACGAGATAATCAGCCGCAAGACCGCCGCGCTGTTCGAGGCTTGCTGCGCCATCGGTGCCATATCCGCCGGCGTGCCCGAGGACATGGTGGGCGAGGCCAAGCGCTTCGGCAAGACGCTGGGCATTATCTTCCAGATTCGCGACGACATATTCGACTATTACGACTCTGCCGAGATAGGCAAGCCAACCGGCAACGACATGGCTGAGGGCAAGCTGACCCTGCCTGTTATCTACGCGCTTAAGTCAACGGGCGACGAGGAGATGCTCGCCCTGGCGCGTAAGGTGAAGGAAGGCACGGTATCAGCCGGCGAGATAGCCCGTCTGGTGGAGTTCACCAAGGCCAACGGCGGCATAGAATACGCCGAGCGCCGCATGCGGGAGATGCACGCCGAGGCAAAGAAGTTCTTGTCAAGCAGGGTGCCTGACGAGACGATACGCCGCGCCCTCGAGGCTTATCTGAGCTACGTTATAGAGAGGACGAAGTAGGGTGGTGGTTGATTAGAATGATTTGAGCGATGCCACTAATGTGGAATATTTGTGTGGAATGACTGATAAATGCTTGACAGTCAACCATATTCGTCAATATAAAATAAAAAAGCAGGGCTTGTTATTTTACAGGTCCTGCTTTCTTATTGGTTGTTTCTCCTCCATTCCTTGCGTGCGGAATACATCTCTTCTTTTATTCCGCCGTTGGTTAGGAACTCTGTTTTCTGCCGTTCTATGAGCTTCCCCGGCAGCATGTCAGTCTGGTGGATTAGTGTTATAGCGATGTTTGCTATCGTCTCGTCCGAGCGGACGGTTATCGCTTTGCGGAAGAACTCGCTGTCGCAATGCTTCTTGCACACAATGGGACAACTGGGAGCCATGGGAGTTATGGGAGAGATGTGAGTAATGCGAACCATGTTTTCCATAAGTCTCATTTGTCTCATTACTCCCATCTCTCCCATACAATTTAGAAGAACTTAGTCTCTTCTCCCGTGATTTCGCTGAGCAGCAGGTTGGCCAGTCGGCTTGTGCCGAGGCGCAGCCACTTGTTGGTAAGCCATTTTTCGCCCAGGACCTCTTTAACGATCGTGTAGTATATAATTGCGTCCATGACCGAATTAAGGCCGCCAGCGGGCTTAAAACCTATCTGTATGCCCGTTTCTTCATAGTATTCCTTGATGGCCTGGCACATCACGTAGGCTGCCTCCGGTGTTGCGGCAGGTTCCAGCTTGCCCGTAGAGGTCTTTATGTAGTCTGCTCCGGCGTACATTGCCAGTATCGACGCCTTCTTGATGTTGCTTGCCGTCTTGAGGCAGCCAGTCTCGAGGATTACCTTCATGGGCGCGTCGCCGCACGCCTCCTTCAGCTCGCTGATGTCGTCGGCCACGCCCTCGTAGTCGCCGCTCAGGAACTTGCCCACGGGCATTACGATGTCTATTTCAGTGGCTCCGTCCTTCACGGCGAGTGCAGTTTCTGCCACCTTGACCTCGATAAGTGCCTGCGACGAAGGGAAACTGCCTGATACACAGGCTATCTCAACGCCGTCAACCTCGAGCGACTGGCTTACCGTCTGTGCGAAGCACGGGTAAACGCAGATGGTTGCCACGTGGGGCAGGTCGGGGTAGGTGGCGTCAAACTCGTTGACCTTTTCAGTGAAAGCCAGTATGCTCTCGTCGCTGTCGGTGGTCTTGAGCGATGTCAGTTCGATGCTGCCGAAGAGGAATTTCTTTACCTCCGGCGTGTCGTTCTCGTGCGCCTTTTCGGCTATCAGCTGCCTTACGGCGTCGCGCACTGCAGCGTCGTCCAGGTCGGTGTTGTACTTTGCGAGTGCCTCCTCGTACTTGCTTGTTTTCGGGAAGTCAGCTTCGTGCTTGTGCTCGTGCCCGCAGTTGCAGGTCTTGTTGTCGTTTTCTGTTGCCATAATGATATGATTTTTAATTTTTACTTTTTAATTTTTCATTGTTAATATGTCTCGTATTGTCGCGTTTTGTCTTCTTTTCAAGGTTCTTGCGCAGCGCCTCTGTGAGGTCTGTCCCGGTCTGGTTGGCCAGGCAGAGCAGCACCCACAGCACGTCTGCCATCTCGTCCGACGGGTCTTGCGGCTCACCCTTTTTGAAGCTCTGGTCGCCGTACTTGCGCGCCATGACGCGCGCCAGCTCGCCCACCTCCTCCGTTAGGCAGGCCATGTTGGTAAGTTCGCTGAAGTAGCGCACGCCGTATTGCCTAATCCACTGGTCTACAAGTTGTTGCGCCTCGCGTAAAGTAATATCCCCATCCATGTCAAAATAGATTTTTCACTCTTAATTCTTCACTCTTCACTCTTAATTCTTCACTCTTCGTTCTTCACTCTTCACTTATTCACTCCTTATTCCTCGTGTCCATGCAGATGGTCACAGGACCGTCGTTTACAAGCTCCAACTTCATGTCGGCGCCGAACTCGCCCGTGCCTACCTTGAGTCCCGTGAGGCTGCGCAACTTCTTGCAGAAGCTCTCGTACAGCGGTATAGACACTTCGTGGCGTGCGGCGTGAATCCATGAGGGGCGGTTGCCCTTCTTGTACGACGCCAGCAGGGTGAACTGGCTCACAACGAGCATCTCTCCGCCAACCTCGGTTATGGGCAGGTTCATCACTCCGTCGGCATCGTCGAAGACGCGCAGGGCTGCAATCTTCCTGACCAGCCAGTCTACGTCTTCCTCGGTGTCGCCTTCTGCCACGCCCAAGAGTATCATGTAGCCGCGGCCTATTTCTGACTTTATTTCGCCGCCGATTGTCACTGACGCACGGCTGACGCGTTGGATTACTGTCTTCATTCCGGTTAAAATATTAGTATATTTTGCCCTCTACGGGCGTTTTGTCGTCCTGTCCCTGATAGTCCCCGGCGGCGTGCTTGCAGGCCTTCAGAGGGTCTTTAAAATTCCTCCTGCGCTGCGTCTTGAGCCTCTTCTGCCTGCTCTGCGCCGCCGTTGTTGAAGTGTTGCCACACTATCTTTGCCTTAGCCTTTCCTATTACGGTTGCCAGGTCGTCTATGCCTGCCTCCCTGATGCGTTTCACCGTCTTCAGTTCTTTCAGCAGGGCGTCCTTCGTCTTGGGGCCTATGCCCTTGATGTCGTCAAGCTCTGAGTGCAGTGCATGCTTGCTGCGCTTGTCGCGGTGGAAGGTTATGGCGAAGCGGTGCACCTCGTCCTGCATGTGCGTAAGCAGGCGGAACAGCTCGCTGTCGGTCTTCATTCCCACCACCATGGGCGGCACGCCGTAGAGCAGTTCGTTGGTGCGGTGGCGGTCGTTTTTTGCCAGTCCGGCAATGGGAATGTCGAGCTTTAGCTCGCCTTCCACAACCTCGCGTACCACGCTCATCTGCCCTTGTCCGCCGTCGGTTATGATGAGGTCTGGCAGTGGCTGGCCTTCGTCGCGCAGACGGGTGTAGCGTCGCCTTACAACCTCCTGCATCGAGGCGTAGTCGTCGGGGCCGGTCACGGTCTTGATAATGTATTTGCGGTAGTCCTTTTTGCTTGGTTTCATCTTCTTGAACACCACGCACGCCGCTACGGCGTCGGTTCCGCTGATGTTCGAGTTGTCGAACATCTCTATCTGGTAAGGCATCTTGGGCAGCTTCAGCGCGTCCTGTATTTCCTTCATCAGGCGCACCGATTTCTGCTCCGGATTGAGCTTTTCAGCCTGTTTCAGACGATCGAAACGGTACTGTTTACCGTTCATTTCAGACAGTTCGAGCAGGGTGCGCTTGTCGCCGCGCTGCGGCACTGTGAGCGTTATGCCGTCAAGCTCGATGTCGAGCGGGAACGGCACTATAACCTCGCGCGACCTGCTGCCCATGCGTTCGCGTATCTGCACAATGGCGAGCTGGAGCACTTCCTCGGCAGTTTCGTTCAGTTTCTTCTTTATTTCGAACGTCTGAGCCTGGTTTATGCTGCCGTTGGTGACGTGCATGTAGTTCACGTAGGCCGTGTTTGCGTCGTCAGTTATGGTGAATACGTCGACGTTGGTGATGGTGTGGCTCACAACTTCGCTCTTGGCGCAGAAGGTATCGAGCGCCATGTAACGCTGTTTCAGCACCTCGGCTTCCTCGAAGCGCATCTCCTCGGCCAGTTTCATCATCCTTGTGTAGATGCTGCGCTGCAGCTCGCGCGTGTTACCTTTAAGTATCTCGCGCGCCTGGGCGATGCACTCCTGGTAGTCCTCGTAGCTCTGCTTGGCAATGCACGGCGCGCCGCAGTTGTGTATGTGGTACTCCAGGCAGGGCTTGTATTTACCCTGCTCGATGCCCTCGCGCGTTATCGGAAAATGGCACGTGCGCGGGCGGTAGAGCTTCTTTATCAGGTCGAGTATGGCGTACATCGAGCCTACATGGCTGTAAGGGCCGTAGTACGAGCCCCATTTCCTGTTGATGGTGCGCGTCTTGAATATGCGCGGAAAATACTCGTTGGTGACGCAGATTGAGGGGTATGTCTTGCCGTCCTTGAGCAGGATGTTGTAGCGCGGCTTGTATTTCTTTATCAGACTGTTCTCGAGCAGCAGGGCGTCTTCCTCCGTATTGACCACCGTGTAGGTTATGTCGTGAATCTTGCTTACAAGCACTTTCGTCTTGAAACGGTCTACCTCCTTGTGGAAATAGGACGACACACGGTTCTTGAGGTTCTTTGCCTTGCCCACGTATATTATCGTGCCGCTCTCGTCGTAATACTGGTAGCTGCCGGGCTTGTTGGGCAGATTGCTTACGATGGCCTTCAAGCGCTCGAGCCGTTTCTCGTTTTCTTCTTTAGTCATGACGCGTAAGTGCTTTGTTTAAAAGGATTTTCAGATATAATGTTTCACGTGAAACTTTAGTGACGTGATGCAATACGAGGGTTAAGTAAACCGGTGAGCCTTGATGTTAGGACGGCTGCCGTGAAGATTGTCGGCCGCCTTAGCCTGTGCGGTTCGCCCTTGCAAGGCACATGTCCTAACCTCAAGGCTCACCGGTTATTTTACTCCATTGAGTCTTCGGCTTCTCCGTTTCCGGCGTCCTACACTTGCAGTAGGCTGGTTATGTCGGTATCCTTGTCGAAGTTGTCGCGGCCGTTCAGTCCCTCGCGTGTAAGCTCGATGATGAAGTTTACGTAGATTTTCTTCGGGTTGAACTTCTTCACGAGGTCGTACGCCGCCCTCATCGTGCCGCCTGTGGCGAGCAGGTCGTCGTGCAGCAGTACGACGTCATCGCTCGTTATGGCGTCCTTGTGTATCTCGATGGTGTCTGTGCCGTACTCCTTGCTGTAGCTCTCCTGTATCGTTTCGCCCGGCAGTTTGCCCGGTTTGCGGCACAGCACTACGCCTGCGTGGAGCCTTAATGCCAGCGCCGACGACATGATGAAGCCGCGGCTCTCGATGCCTACAATCTTGGTGATGCCCTTGTCCTTGTACAGGTCGTACAGTTCGTCCTGCATTATTTGCAGGCATTCAGGATTGTCGAACAGCGTTGTAACGTCTCTGAAGTTGATTCCTTTTTTCGGAAAATCCGGGATGCACCTCAGATTATCCAGTAAAGTCTTGTTGTTCATTTTGTCTTTGATTACTTTATTATTATTATGGTTTAAATTCGTTGTTATGGCATGCCGTCGAGTAGGGCAAAAATAACCCTGTTCCAAGAGACCGCCTTTTGCCGTCCAAGAGGTTGCCTTTTGCACGGTGAAAGGATGCCTTTTGCGTGATGAAAGGTTACCTCTTGCAAAGCCTCCCGTCGGCGCCCGTCGCGGGGCGGGGTGGGGCTTGCCCTGCGGGTTGCCGGCATGCGCCGTGGTGAGGCATGCGGGTTACCTTCAAAAGACGCCCTTTCTTTCGTGCCAACCGTCAATTTTAACATTCAAGCAAACTTGTGGGTCAAATCCCTATGTTGCTATTTTACAGACCTTTCCGTCGTTTCGGTTTGACAAAATATGCTCATTTTGTTTCACGTGAAACATAGGTTCGTCCTATCGTTTCATGAGCACCAGCATTATGTTGATGTCGCTTGGCGACACGCCCGGAATTCGACTGGCCTGTGCAAGCGTTTCCGGGTCGATTTTTTCGAGCTTCTGCCGGGCTTCGGTCGAGAGCTGCTGCATCTCCGAGTACTTGAAGTGTCCGCGTATTTTTATGTTTTCAAGGCGGTGCATCTTGTCGGCCACCATGCGCTCGCGCTCTATGTAGCCCTTGTATTTCATCTTGATTTCAACGGCCTCGGTTATCTCCTCCTTGCGGTTAGGCAACGATTCCAACGTCTGTTTGAGTCCCGGCAGAATCTCTGAAAGATTTACCATCGTCAGCTGCGGCCGTGCTATGAGGTCGGCTATCTTGCAGCCCTCGCGCAGCGGTGTGGTGCCCAATGCTTCGAGCGCAGAGTTTATGTCGTGCGGTTTCACCGGTGTGTTGTCGCAGTAGTCTATGACGCGTGCAACGGCTTCCTTCTTCTGCATCCACCAGTCGTAACGCTCGCGTGTGGCAAGACCCAGCTCGTAGGCGCGCTCGGTCAGTCGTGCGTCGGCGTCGTCCTGCCGCAGCAGTATCCTGTACTCGGCGCGGCTGGTGAACATGCGGTAAGGCTCGTCCACGCCCTTGGTCACGAGGTCGTCAACCAGCACGCCGATGTATGACTCGTCGCGGCGCATGGTGAACGGTTCGCCGCCGGCGCAGCTGAGCGCCGCGTTTACCCCTGCCACGAGTCCCTGGCCTGCCGCCTCCTCGTAGCCCGTGGTGCCGTTCACCTGTCCGGCCATGAAAAGTCCGGGCAGTATTTTAGATTCGAGCGAGTGGCGCAGCTGCGTCGGGTCGAAGAAGTCGTACTCTATTGCGTAGCCCGGGCGGTAAACCTTGGCGTCGCGCAGCGCCGGAATCTTCCTCAGCGCGTTTATCTGGACGTCCATCGGCATTGATGACGAGAAACCGTTGAGGTACATCTCGTTGGTGTCTTCGCCCTCCGGCTCGAGGAACAAGGGGTGTTGCTGCTTGTCGGGGAAGGTGACGAGCTTTGTCTCGATTGACGGGCAGTAGCGCGGGCCTATGCTCTTTATCTGTCCGTTGTAGAGTGGCGAGTCGGCCAGTCCGCCCATCAGCGTGGCGTGTACTTCGGGGTTGGTGTAGCATGTCCAGCAGGGCAGTTGCCTGAGCGGCCTGCCCGTAGACATGAAGCTGAAGCCGTGGTAGTCGTGCTCGCCCTCCTGTATCTCGAGGTCTTCAAAGTGGACCGAGCGGCGGTCTATGCGCACCGGCGTGCCCGTCTTCATGCGTGCGGCCGTTATGCCGTGGCGCGTTATGCTCTCTGTGAGCCGTTCAACGGCAGGCTCGGCTATGCGTCCGCCGGGCAGCTGCTTGCGTCCTATGTGCAGCAGGCCGTTGAGGAAGGTGCCAGCCGTCAGCACTACGCTCTTTGCGCGCAACTCCACGCCCCACACGGTCCTTACGCCAACGGCGCGCCCTTGCTCCACAATGAGCTCTTCGGCCTGGTCCTGCCAGATGTCGAGGCGGTCGGTGCGGTCGAGCACGGAGCGCCACTGCCAGATGAACTTGCCGCGGTCGCACTGGGCGCGGGGGCTCCATACGGCCGGGCCTTTCGAGCGGTTGAGCATGCGGAACTGTATGGCTGTGGCGTCGGTGACGAGACCCATCTGTCCGCCCAGCGCGTCGATTTCCCTTACAATCTGTCCCTTTGCAATGCCGCCCACGGCCGGGTTGCAGCTCATCTGGGCGATTTTGTTCATGTCCATTGTAACCAGGCACGTGCTGGCGCCCATGCCTGCCGAGGCGGCGGCGGCTTCGCAGCCTGCGTGTCCGCCTCCGATTACGATAACGTCGTATTTCAAAATCATGTTCATACTGTTTTTTCGACATGTTGGTACGGCCTCCGCGGTGCTGTTTCCGCGGCTCTGCCGGCGGCCGTGGGGTGGTGTGCCGTGCTGGCCGCAGGCGGCGTGTACGTTACGGTACATCTGCCGCCGTCAGCCGGGCTTTGCCGCGGCCCGTTATAGCGTGGGCCTGGCCGCTTGCCAACTTGTTTGCAGCCGGCGTGTGCGCCGACAGCGCAAAAGTAAGAATTAAAATCGAAAATTTAGGCAAATACTTTGATTTATCGCCAAAATAGAGTATATTTGCATCCCCAACATGCACCGTCATACCTATTATAAGGTATAGCGGGGCTTATGGTTTCGTGTGAACGGAGATTATCAACAATTTAATTTAATACTTTAAAACTTCAATCATTTATGTGGTTATGTAATTCATCTATCGGAAGGAAAGTCGTGATGTCCGTTACAGGCGTCGCGCTTATCCTGTTCTTGACATTCCACATGTCAATGAACTTAGTGGCTCTCTTCTCGGGCGAAGCTTACAACGCAGTGTGTGAGTTCCTCGGGGCTAACTGGTACGCCCTCGTGGCTACGCTTGGCTTGGCTGCCCTGGCTGTCATCCACATCGTGTATGCGTTCCTGCTCACGATGCAGAACCGCCGTGCACGCGGTGACGAGCGTTACGCCGTTACAACCCGCCCGGGCAAGGTGGAGTGGGCTTCGCAGAACATGCTCGTGCTGGGTATCATCGTATTGCTCGGCCTTGCCCTCCACTTGTTCAACTTCTGGTACAACATGATGTTCGCCGAGCTTACCGGCATCGCCGTTCCCCATCATCCGGCAGACGGCTTCGCTTACATCATCGACACCTTCTCTTGCCCCGTTTACGTGGTGCTCTACATCATCTGGCTGGCAGCCATCTGGTTCCACCTCTCTCACGGATTCTGGAGCGCAATGCAGACTCTTGGTTGGAGCGGCAAGGTGTGGTTCGAGCGCTGGAAGGTCATCGGCATCGTCTATACCACTCTGCTCATGCTGGGCTTCCTCGTTGTTGTGCTGGCTTTCGCTTTCGGCATGGCTCCGAGCATGTGGTAATCCAATTCATAATTCATAATTCGTAATTTGTAAATTATTATGGCAAAGCAATTAAATTCCAAGATACCAGAGGGACCGATAGCAGAGAAGTGGACCAACTATAAGGCTCACCAGCGTTTGGTTAACCCTAAGAACAAACTGAAATTGGACGTCATCGTCGTAGGTACCGGCCTCGCAGGAGCCAGTGCTGCAGCATCGCTCGGCGAGATGGGCTTCAACGTCCTCAACTTCTGCATACAAGACTCGCCCCGCCGCGCACACTCAATCGCAGCACAGGGCGGTATCAACGCGGCCAAGAACTACCAGAACGACGGCGACTCTGTTTACCGTCTGTTCTATGACACTGTAAAGGGTGGCGACTACCGCGCACGCGAGGCCAACGTCTACCGCCTTGCCGAGGTGTCTAACAACATCATCGACCAGTGCGTGGCACAGGGCGTTCCCTTCGCACGCGAGTACGGCGGCATGCTTGCCAACCGCTCTTTCGGCGGCGCACAGGTGTCACGTACGTTCTACGCAAAGGGCCAGACAGGCCAGCAGCTGCTGCTCGGCGCTTACTCTGCACTGAGCCGCCAGGTACACGAAGGCCGCGTCAAGCTCTACACACGCTATGAGATGGAAGACGTTGTCATCGTAAACGGCCGCGCACGCGGTATCATCGCCAAGAACCTCGTGACAGGCAAGCTCGAGCGCTTCTCTGCCAACGCAGTGGTTATAGCAACTGGCGGATACGGCAACACATACTTCCTTTCAACCAACGCCATGGGCTGCAACTGTACAGCCGCTATGGCATGCTACCGCAAGGGAGCTTACTTCGCAAACCCGTCATACGTACAGATACACCCGACTTGTATCCCCGTACACGGCGACAACCAGTCTAAGCTGACCCTTATGTCAGAGTCTCTGCGTAACGACGGCCGCATCTGGGTGCCCAAGAAGCTCGAAGACGCAAAGGCACTGCAGCGCGGCGAGAAGAAACCGACCGACATTCCCGAGGAAGACCGCGACTACTACCTGGAGCGCCGCTATCCGGCATTCGGCAACCTCGTTCCGCGTGACGTTGCCAGCCGTGCAGCCAAGGAGCGCTGCGACAAGGGCTACGGCGTAAACAACACAGGTCTTGCCGTTTACCTCGACTTCTCTGAAAGTATCGAGCGCCTCGGCCTCGACGTCGTACTGCAGCGTTACGGCAACCTGTTCGACATGTACGAGGAAATCACTGACGTAAACCCGGGCGAGCTGGGCAACGAAATCAACGGCGTGAAGTACTACAACCCGATGATGATTTACCCCGCAATCCACTACACCATGGGTGGTATCTGGGTAGACTACGAGCTTATGACGACAATCGAAGGACTCTTCGCAATCGGCGAGTGCAACTTCTCTGACCACGGAGCCAACCGTCTTGGTGCTTCAGCCCTCATGCAGGGTCTGGCCGACGGATACTTCGTTCTGCCTTACACTATCCAGAATTACCTGGCCGACCAGTCTATCTGGCCGCGCATTTCTACTGACCTGCCTGAGTTCGAGGAGGCAGAGAAGGGCGTACAGAAGGAAATCGACCGCCTCATGAACATAAAGGGCAAGCGCTCAGTCGACTCAATTCACAAGGAGCTTGGCCACATCATGTGGGAGCACGTGGGCATGGGCCGTACGGCTGAAGGCCTGAAGGAAGGACTCGAGATGATCAAGAAGATACGCAAGGAGTTCGAGACCAACCTCTTCATTCCAGGTTCTAAGGAAGGTCTTAACACAGAGCTCGACAAGGCAATCCACCTCCGCGACTTCATCACAATGGGCGAGCTGGTGGCTTACGATGCACTCTCGCGCAACGAGTCGTGCGGCGGACACTTCCGCGAGGAATACCAGACCGAGGACGGCGAGGCTAAGCGCGACGACGAGAACTTCTTCTACGTAGGCTGCTGGGAGTACCAGGGCAGCGACGAGAAGGCGCCCGTGCTTATTAAGGAGCCGCTCGAGTATGAGGCAATCAAGGTTCAAACACGTAACTACAAGAACTAAGGGAAACGTCAGGTCACAGGCCGGGAGGGGCCATCGAGCCGCTCCCGCGACCGCAAAACTGTAAAATAGAATACAACAATGGAAGGAAATATAAGTTTTACGCTTAAGGTCTGGCGTCAGAACGGACCTAAGGCAAAAGGTCATTTTGACACGTTCGAGATGAAGGACATACCTACTGACACTTCATTCCTCGAGATGTTGGACATCCTCAACGAGCAGCTCATCGAGGACGGCAAGGAGCCGTTCGTATTCGACCACGACTGCCGCGAGGGCATCTGCGGCATGTGCTCGCTCTACATCAACGGCCATCCCCACGGTCCCGCAACGGGAGCTACCACCTGCCAGCTCTACATGCGCCGCTTCCATGACGGCGACGTAATCACCGTAGAGCCGTGGCGTTCGGCTGCGTTCCCCGTAATCAAGGACTGCATGGTAGACCGCGGAGCATTCGACAAGATTATACAGGCCGGCGGATACATCAGCGTACGCACGGGACAGCCCCAGGACGCCAACGCCATCCTCATACCGAAGGAAAACGCCGACGAAGCAATGGACTGCGCTACCTGCATCGGTTGCGGCGCCTGCGTTGCAGCCTGCAAGAACGGTTCGGCAATGCTCTTCGTCAGCTCTAAGGTAAGCCAGCTCGCACTTCTGCCCCAGGGACGCCCCGAGGCAGCAAAGCGCGCAAAGGCAATGATAATGAAGATGGAAGAGCTCGGCTTCGGTAACTGCACCAACACACGTGCATGCGAGGCTGAATGCCCGAAGAACGAGTCGATAGCCAACATCGCCCGTCTGAACCGCGAGTTCATCAAGGCTAAGCTGAACGACTAACAGCTTGATAATCAATTTGTTTTATTGCTTTATTCATGAGGGCGCGGCACGTTTGTGTGCCGCGCCTTTTCTTGTGCCGCCGCAGGACGTGACGGGAGCAGGCATCGACTGGTAATATTGACAATTTGTCATGAAATAAATCTTATAATGATTAAATTATTTAATAATTCATGACAAATTATTACTAAAATACGCCATTGTGGCAAAAATCGTAATTGGCACGAAGGTTGCATATTCTTGGGTGAAAGCCTCCGGCTAAAGACCGGGGACGATCGAAGGAACCGACTCCCGGAAGGGAACGAGGAACCGGATTTGGCAATCAGGATAAACAAAGAACTAATAATTTAAGGAGGATTTGATTATGTTACCAGTATTGAACAGAAACACATGGATGCCCGAAGTTTTTAACGATTTCTTTGACAACGACTTCATGCTCAGGCCCAACGCTACGGCGCCTGCCATCAACGTAAAGGAGAGTGACAAGGACTACGTAGTAGAGCTTGCCGCCCCTGGTCTGAAGAAGGAAGACTTCAACGTAAACATCGACAAAGACGGTAACCTGCACATCCGCATGGAAAGCAAGGCTGAGAAGAAGGACGAGGACAAGAAGAGCCACTACCTGCGCCGCGAGTTCTCTTACTCGAAGTACGAGCAGACGCTGCTCTTGCCTGACGACGTGGAGAAAGACAAGATCGAGGCTAAGGTCAACGACGGCGTGCTCACCGTCAACCTGCCGAAGAATGAAAACAAGACGGACAACGCCATGAAGCAGATTGAAGTGAAGTAATGTGAAGTAAAGTGAAGTGACAAGGCGTTAAAGACGTTCTGACAATTGGTAATGCCGCCCCGGCGCGCGCTGAACAGCGTGGGCCGGGGCTTTTTCGTATGCATGGATTTAACCCTTTTTTATGGCTTAAGTTTTCAGTTTCACGCTTTTTTTCATTATATTTGCATGAATCTATACGATAATTCACGTTAAAGCTACATGCCATGAGATATCTGAATCCAAAGGCCGACTTAACCTTCAAGAAGGTGTTCGGCGAGCATCCCGACCTGATAATGAGCCTCTTGAACGCCTTGCTGCCGTTCGAGTCGGCCGACGATGAAATCGAGGAAATAGAGTATCTTACGCCTGAACTGGTGCCCGATACGCCTCTGAAGAAGAACAGCATCGTAGACGTGCGCTGCCGCGACCGCCGCGGCCGGCAGTTCATCGTGGAGATGCAGATGCTGTGGTCGTCGGCGTTCATGCAGCGCGTACTGTTCAACGCCTCAAAGGCCTACGTGCGCCAGCTTGACGGCAACGTGAGGTACGAGCTCCTGCAGCCGGTGTATTCGCTTAGCCTTGTCAACGACATTTTCGAGCCCGACCTGCCGGGATATTACCACGACTACCGCATCGTACAGGTGGAACATACCGACAAGGTTATCGAGGGCCTGCGCTTCATCTTCGTTGAGCTGCCGAAGTTCACCCCGCAGACGTACAACGAGAAGAAAATGCAGGTGCTTTGGCTGCGTTACCTTACCGAGATCGACGATAAGACGCGCGAAGTGCCGGGCGAGCTGCTCGCCAACCCTGAGATAAAGAAGGCCGTCAACCAAATAGAGGTGTCGGCGTATAATGACGCCCAGCTTCTCGGTTACGACGACTTTTGGGATGCCGTCAGGGTGGAAAAGACCATCGTGAGCGACGCCCTCCGTAAAGGCCTCGAGCAGGGGCGTGCGCAAGGTCTCGAACAAGGCCGCGAGCAAGGGCGTGAGCAGGGGCAGGCGGCCGAGCGGATTAAGAACGCCCGCAAGATGAAAGCCAAAGGCTATCCGGCCGAAGATATTGCCGAGATCACGGGCCTTAGTGTCGGCGAGATAGCAGGGTTGTGACGTTATGGCCGTATGAGCGGCGTATGTTTAATTAAAAAAGGGAGCCTTTCCTGGTGTGGAAGGTACCCTTTTTTCATGTTTCCTGCAATATTGTGGCGTGCAGCGGCAGCCGTCGTCTTGCCGCCGCCCGTCAAGAGCGCGTTTAGGTCCCGGTTTTCCGTTTGTCGCCTCTTGCGGTGCTGAAGGCCGCCTTTTGCCGCGTGAAGTGCCGTCTTTTGCAGGCTCGTTTGCCGCCTTTCGCGGGGCGTGTTCTCCGTGGCTCTTGCCGCCCTCGCGGCGGGTCTCGATGCGGGTGCGGCGAGGTGTTGCGGCGTGGGCTGAAGCCTGTGTGCCGCCTCGTTGCGTAAGCTCGCGAGCAGGGGCGAGTGGAGGCCCGTTTTCAAAAAACGCCCATTTCTTCGAGTCCGATTTTTTCACGTGAAAAATCAGGACAAATAGATTACCGTTGTTTAACTATATTTAACTCTTTTGGAGGGGTAAATATTTATTTTTTATGAATGTCCGCATGTTCCCCAATTAGCAAAGTTTAAACCGCCAAGATGTCCGAT
>ENA-OQQU01000064-OQQU01000064.1-human-gut-metagenome-genome-assembly--contig:-NODE-64-length-66781-cov-39.738573_pt1 | contig 66781 bp, 68 predicted proteins | sample MGYA00243233_ERZ505096 | MGnify/ENA primary metagenome ERZ505096 (study PRJEB26097, sample SAMN02712159) | human gut metagenome | biome: Gut microbiome | host: Homo sapiens | place: Denmark: Copenhagen... | reverse complement strand
ACATGAAGAACTCGCTAATGAACCTGTACGACAAGATACTGCTCAGGAAAAGGGCTCTCATCGAAACTGTCAACGACGAACTCAAAAACGTCTGCAACATAGAGCATACAAGGCACCGCTCTATCGACAACTTTGCCTCAAACCTGATTGCAGGGATTATTGCGTACAACCTTTTGCCGAAGAAGCCGTCTTGAATATCGACATCATTGACAAAAGCAGGCTTATTGCGTAAGGTTCTTATATCGAACTCACGTTTTATTATATATAAAATCTGAACATGCCAGACATGCACAAGCTCTACAAGAAAACAATATGGATGTATAGCAATACCAACAGCCACTCCCATTCACTGAGAAATATACATTAATACATGACAACTGTAACAATAATGGGAACAAAAAAGCGCCCTTTCCTCACGGAAAGGGCGCTATCAATAGAGATATACTTTCGATTCAGATTATTCAGCCTTAGGAGCTTCCTCAGCGGTTGCTTCTGCCTTAGTATCCTCACTAACCTGTGCTTCAGTAGCAGCTTCGGCGCTCTTAGCACGACGGCTACGACGAGTCTTCTTAGCTGCCTTCGGAGACTTGGCCATGTTCTCATCGAAGTCAACAAGCTCGATGAAACAAATGTCAGCAGCATCGCCCTGGCGTGAACCGAGCTTAATGATGCGGGTATAGCCTCCGGGACGGTCAGCTACCTTGGTAGAGATTTCCTTGAAAAGCTCAGTCACTGCATACTTGTTCTGCAAGTAACGGAATACAACACGACGAGAAGTCATTGTATCGGTCTTTGAGCGGGTAATCAAGGGCTCTACATACATTTTGAGGGCCTTGGCCTTTGCGAGAGTCGTAGTGATTCTTTTGTGCATTATCAACGAAACAGCCATGTTAGCAAGCATAGCCTTACGATGAGATGCAGTACGACTCAGATGGTTGAATTTCTTATTATGTCTCATTTTTGTTAATTCATTTTGAGAAAACCTTCAGTCGTGCCAGTCGGGCAGTCGTCCGGCTGACACGAATTGGGTTATTCTTTGTCTAATTTGTACTTTGAAATGTCAGTTCCAAACGACAGATTCAGACTCTCGAGCAAATCATCAAGCTCTGAAAGCGATTTCTTACCGAAGTTGCGGAACTTCAAGAGGTCTGTCTTGTTGTATTGCACCAAGTCGCCGAGGGTCTCGACGTCGGCTGCCTTCAGACAGTTAAGGGCACGTACTGACAAGTTCATGTCTACGAGCTTCGTCTTAAGCAGCTGACGCATGTGGAGAACTTCCTCGTCAAACTCCTGGTTACCCTCCACGTCGTTGTTCTCGAGAGTAATCTTCTCATCTGAGAACAGCATGAAGTGGTAAATCAAGATCTTGGCAGCCTCTTTAAGAGCGTCTTTCGGGTGTATGGAACCGTCCGTAGTAACTTCGATAACCAGTTTGTCGTAGTCGGTCTTCTGTTCAACACGATACGGCTCTACTGAATATTTCACGTTACGAATCGGAGTGTAAATAGAATCGATAGGAATTACGTTTACATCAGTGCAGAATTCGCGGTTCTCGTCAGCTGGAACATATCCACGACCCTTGTTAATGGTAAGGTCAATCTGCATTGAGGCTTTGGCATCTAAATGACAAATCACCAAATCAGGGTTTAACACTTCAAATCCAGTCAGATACTTACCGATGTCGCCAGCTTTGAACTCGGTAGAATTCTCTACGGTGACACTAACTTTTTCGTTCTCGAATTCTTCTACTACTTGCTTGAACCTTACTTGTTTAAGGTTCAAGATAATGTTGGTGACATCCTCTTTTACTCCGGGTACTGAGGAAAACTCATGCTCAACACCAGCAATACGTATGGTGTTTATAGCATAACCCTCAAGCGAAGAAAGAAGAATGCGGCGAAGAGAGTTACCGATGGTAACACCGAAGCCAGGCTCAAGAGGACGAAACTCGAACTTACCGAATTTGTCATTAGCCTCCAACATTACGACTTTATCAGGTTTTTGAAATGCTAATATCGCCATTAATTTAATGATTTATTTAGAATACAACTCAACGATTAATTGTTCCTTAATGTTCTCAGGAATGTCAGCACGTTCGGGCTTGTGCAAGAGCTTACCGCTCTTTGTATTCTCATCCCACTCCAACCAAGGATACTTACTGTGGTTGAAACCGGCAAGAGCTGCTTCGATAACCTCAAGTGACTTTGCCTTCTCGCGAACACCTACAACCTGTCCGGGCTTAACCGAATAAGAAGGGATGTTAACAACCTGACCGTCAACTACAATGTGACGGTGGCTTACCAGCTGACGTGCAGCTGCACGAGTAGGAGCGATTCCCAAACGGAACACAATATTGTCGAGACGGCACTCAAGGCTCTGCAAAAGAACCTCACCGGTAATACCGTCAGCCTTAGCGGCACTTTCAAACAAATTACGGAACTGACGCTCAAGTACACCGTATGTGTATTTAGCTTTCTGCTTCTCTGCCAACATGACACCGTACTCAGACATCTTTCTACGACGAGTGTTGCCATGCTGTCCAGGAGGGAAGTTTCTCCTAGACAAAACTTTGTCCGCACCGAATATTGGTTCACCAAAACGACGCGCGATTTTTGATTTCGGTCCTGTATATCTAGCCATGATTTTTTAAATTCTTTAATCTCCACCATTAACTCCTACACGGAGTAAAAGGCAAATGAAAATTGTGTACTTGAATTAAACTCTTCTTCTCTTTGGAGGACGGCATCCGTTATGCGGTAACGGTGTTACGTCAACAATCTCAGTAACTTCGATGCCAGCACCATGTACGGCACGGATAGCAGACTCACGTCCGTTACCTGGTCCCTTAACATAGGCCTTAACCTTACGCAAACCGAGGTCGTAAGCTACTTTTGCACAATCCTCTGCAGCCATCTGCGCTGCATACGGAGTGTTCTTCTTTGAGCCGCGGAAGCCCATCTTACCAGCAGAAGACCATGAAATAACCTGGCCCTCACTGTTAGCCAAAGACACTATAATGTTGTTGAAAGAGCTATGAACATGAAGTTGGCCCATAGCGTCAACCTTTACATTTCTTTTCTTAGATGTTGCTGATTTCTTTGCCATAACTAATTATTATTTAGTAGCCTTTTTCTTATTAGCAACAGTCTTCTTCTTTCCCTTACGGGTACGAGCATTATTCTTAGTACTCTGACCGCGAACCGGAAGACCGTTACGATGACGTATTCCACGATAGCAACCAATATCCATGAGTCGCTTAATGTTCATCTGGATCTCAGAACGGAGATCACCTTCAACTTTGAATTCAGCGCCGATAATCTCACGGATTTTAGCTGCCTGATCGTCAGTCCACTCGCTGACCTTCAGGTCACGGCTTACGCCTGCCTTGTCCAATATCTTTGCTGAACTACTTCGACCTATACCATAGATATAAGTCAATGCGATTTCGCCACGCTTGTTTTGGGGCAAATCTACTCCAACAATTCTTATTGCCATTTTGTTATTAAAAATTAAAAAATTAGTTTTTAGCCCTGACGTAATTTGTACTTGGGGTTCTTCTTGTTGATAACGTACAAGCGACCTTTACGACGTACAATCTTGCACTCGGGTGTACGCTTCTTGATTGATGTTCTCGTTTTCATATATCTCTATAAAATTATTTGTATCTGAACACTATTCTGCCTTTAGTCAAATCATACGGACTCATCTCTACCTTAACCTTGTCTCCAGGAAGAATCTTAATGTAGTGCATTCTCATCTTTCCAGATATATGGGCAGTGATAGGGCATCCGTTTTCCAATTCAACTCGAAACATCGCGTTTGACAACGCCTCGACTATCGTTCCGTCCTGTTCTATTGCGTCTTGCTTTGACATATTGTTTAATATAAATTTCCTTCTAATTGTTCAACTTCTTCAAACGAAGATAAAATTTCAGCCTGTCCCCTTCTTATTACCACAGTATGCTCAAAATGGGCGGCTGGTTTGCCGTCTCGCGTCTTAATAGTCCAACGATCAGGCATCATGTAAATCGTGCGGTCTCCCATCGTTATCATAGGCTCGATAGCAATGCACATTCCTGCCTTCAGAAGCACTCCACTTCCTTTCTTCCCGTAATTCGGGACAGCTGGATCTTCGTGCATATTCCGTCCTATTCCATGACCTGTCAACTCTCGAACAACACCATAACCAAAAGACTCACAATACTCTTGTACAGCATTACCTATATCACCGACATGCTTACCAGCGACAGCATTTTTTATTCCAAGATACAAAGCCTCTTTAGTTGCCTTAAGAAGGCTTTTTGTACTTGCTGAGACTTCACCGACACAAAACGTGTAACATGAATCTCCATTAAAGCCATCTAATAACGTTCCACAGTCAACTGAAATTATATCGCCGTCTTTCAAGACTGTCTTCTCGTCAGGTATCCCATGAACGACAGCATCATTAACCGATGTGCAAATACTCGCGGGGAAAGGATTACCAAAAGGGTTAGGAAAGTTCTTAAAGGTTGGTATGGCACCATTATCCCTTATAAACTCTTCCGCTATTTTATCTAACTGAAGCGTGCTAACACCCGGTTTGATATGTTTAGCTATCTCACCGAGTGTTTTACCGACTAGTCGGTTAGCATTACGCATCAGTTCAATTTCATCTTCTGTCTTAAGAAATATATTCATTCAGTACAGAAACACACTTAATCAATATGCGGAAACATTACCGTTTCGACCGCGGATACGGCCTGAATTAAGCAATCCATCATAATGACGCATCATCAAGTGGCTCTCGATCTGCTGTAAGGTATCTATAACAACACCTACAAGAATAAGAAGAGAGGTTCCACCAAAGAACTGAGAAAATGCGTCTTGGACATCCAGCAATCCAGCAAGAGCAGGCATAATTGCAATGAAAGCAATAAACAATGAACCTGGCCAAGTAAGACGAGACATGACTGTATCGATATAATTAGCCGTATCTTTTCCGGGCTTGATTCCAGGAATAAAACCATTGTTACGCTTCATATCCTCCGCCATCTGAGTAGGATTCAAGGTTATCGCAGTATAGAAGAATGTGAAAGCGATAATCAGAGCTGCAAAAACAATATTGTAAAGCAAGCTCCTATGATCCATCAAAGAGCGGATAACAAAACCTGTCTGATCTGTTGAATACTGAACGATAGCCAATGGAATGAACATCAAAGCTTGAGCAAAGATTATAGGCATAACGTTTGCTGCAAACAGCTTCAAAGGAATATACTGACGGGCACCGCCATATTGTTTGTTACCAACAAGGCGTTTTGCATATTGCACAGGTATCTTACGGACACCCTGAACGAGCAGCAAAGAAGCGCAAACCACAGCATATAGGATAGCTATCTCAATGATGAACATAACAAGTCCACCACCCGAAATCGCCGTAAAGCGGGAACTTACCTCCTGAACGAAAGCCTGAGGCAAGCGGGCGATAATACCAATCATGATTATCAAAGAAATACCATTTCCTATTCCCTTATCTGTTATGCGCTCGCCAAGCCAAAGGACAAACATACTACCTGCAGCAAGAATTATAGTCGCAGCTATCATAAACAACGACCAATCAACCCCAGACGACAGTGCGCCATAGGCTTGCATCTTCAGGTTCATCAGGTAAGAAGGTGCTTGGAATAAAAGAATACCAACAGTCAATATACGTGTATACCAATTGATTTTCTTTCTTCCACTCTCGCCTTCACGCTGCATCTTTTGGAAATAGGGTACCGCAACAGCAAGAAGCTGCATCACGATGGAAGCAGAGATGTAAGGCATTATTCCCAATGCGAATATTGACGCATTTGAGAACGCTCCACCGGAGAACATGTCAAGCAGCGACATAAGACCGCCACTAGTTTGCGTCTGAAGTTTCTGCAACATTGACGGATCTATTCCCGGCAGAACCACGAACGATCCGAAACGATATATTGCCACAAACGCAATGGTGATGAGGATTCGCTGACGCAAATCCTCAATCTTCCAACAGTTCTTCAGTGTCTCAATAAACTTTTTCATTTACTTAGATTATAGTTGTGTTACCACCAGCTGCTTTGATAGCTTCTTCAGCTGTCTTAGAGAAGGCATGAGCTTCAACCTCAAGTTTTGCTTTAAGCTCACCGTTTCCAAGAATCTTCACAAGTTCCTTACCATTGGTAAGACCTGCCTCTTTAAGCTCGTTAAGTCCAATCTTAGTAAGATTCTTTGACTCAGCAAGCAACTGAAGAGTTGAAAGGTTCACTGCAAAATACTCTTTATGGTTGATGTTCTTAAAACCGAACTTCGGCACACGGCGTTGCAAAGGCATCTGGCCACCTTCGAATCCAATCTTTCTCTTGTAACCAGAACGAGCTTTTGCACCTTTGTGTCCACGAGTTGACGTACCACCGAGACCTGAACCAGGTCCACGGCCCAAACGGCGACGTGAATGCGTAGATCCTTCAGCTGGTTTCAAATTATTTAATTTCATAATTTTTCTCCTTTAAATGTAATTAAGTTACTCGATAACAGTCACCAAATGATGAACCTTCCTAATCATACCGCGAAGTTCAGGAGTGTCCTCACGCTCAACAACTTGTGATATCTTATGCAAGCCAAGCGCGGTAAGCGTACGCTTTTGGTCAACAGGAGCACCAATTTTGCTCTTTATCTGCTTAATCTTTATTGTTGCCATATCTTATTGTCTCCTTATCCTCTAAATACTTTTTCAAGACTTATACCACGAGTCTTGGCTATTGTATAGGCATCGCGCATCTGGCTCAATGCAACTATCGTAGCCTTAACAAGGTTATGAGGGTTAGATGAGCCCTTTGACTTTGCAAGCACATCCTTAACACCAACGCTCTCGAGCACGGCGCGCATAGCACCTCCGGCAACGAGACCTGTACCGGCTGCAGCTGGCTTCAAGAATACTTGAGCACCACCAAATGTAGCTTCTATCTCGTGGGGAACCGTACCCTTAAGAACAGGGACCTTGATAAGATTCTTCTTAGCGGCCTCGACACCTTTTGATATTGCAGCTGTCACTTCACCTGCTTTTCCAAGGCCCCAGCCGATAATTCCATTACCGTCACCGACTACAACAATAGCTGCAAACGTGAAGGTACGACCTCCCTTTGTAACTTTAGTGACACGGTTAATAGCAACCAACCTGTCTTTCAATTCAACGTCACTATTTATCTTTACTTTGTTCATTGCCATAATCGTTTAAAAATTAAGTCCTCCCTTACGGGCTGCATCAGCAAGCTCTTTGACACGACCGTGGTAAAGATAACCATTACGGTCGAATACAACTTTGGATATTCCAGCCTCAACAGCCTTCTTAGCAATAAGCTCACCAACCTTGGCAGCTTGCTCACACTTCGGCATATCCTCCATACCGAGAGATGATGCTGAAACCAAAGTATTACCAGTCAAGTCGTTAATAACCTGAACATAAATCTGTTTATTGCTACGGAAAACACTCATCCTCGGACGTTCAGCTGTTCCGTTCACACGTTTACGGATTCTGAACTTTATCTTAATTCGTCTTTCTTCTTTCTTTGTTGTCATAATCGTAAAATATTAAAGTTACTTAGCAGCGGCAGTCTTACCAGACTTTCTGCGAATGACTTCGCCTTGGAACAATACACCTTTACCCTTATAAGGCTCCGGCATACGGAAAGAACGGATTTTTGCACAAATAAGTCCGAGCAACGCTTTATCGCAAGATTCCAATATGATGAGAGGGTTCTGATTCCTTTCAGACTTTGTTTCAACCTTAACCTCACTAGGCAGCTGGATGAATATCGGGTGAGTATATCCTAAAGCAAACTCGATAATATTTCCCTGGTTTGAAACGCGGTAACCAACACCTACAAGTTCGAGAACTTTCTTGTAACCTTCGCTTACACCAACTACCATGTTGTTAACAAGCGCACGATAAAGTCCGTGGAATGCCTGCTTCTGCTTGTAATTAACAGGACTGTTCTCATCAATTTCAAACAGAATGTGGTTGTCTTCTATCTTGACGATTATCGAAGAATCAACTTTCTGAGAAAGTTCGCCCTTAGGACCCTTAACGTTAACAACACCATTATTGAGAGTAACTGTAACTCCAGCGGGAATACTGATTGGCAATTTACCTATTCTTGACATATTTCAATCCTCCCAATTAATATACGTAGCAAAGAACCTCGCCACCTATCTTAAGTGCTGAAGCTTCCTTGTCAGTCATTACACCTTTGGATGTAGACAAAATCGCGATGCCCAATCCGTTAATTACTCTCGGCATGTCCTTATACCCAGTATACTTACGCAAACCGGGAGTTGACACTCTCTTCAAACACCTAATGGCGTTTTCTTTTGTTGCAGGGTCATACTTCAAAGCAACCTTGATTGTACCCTGAGGGCCATCCTCAACGAACTTGTAGTTTAGGATGTAACCTTTCTCGAAGAGGATTTTAGTAATCTCTTTCTTCAAGTTTGAAGCTGGTACTTCGACAACACGGTGGTGAGCCATAATCGCGTTTCTCAACCTCGTCAGATAATCTGCTATTGGATCTGTCATAAAATATAATGTTTAATTAATCGGGACTGCCCCGACAATATTAAATAAAAATGCTTCTCTGCGGAATTTACCAGCTCGCCTTCTTAACTCCAGGAATGAGACCAGCTGATGCCATCTCACGGAATTGGATACGTGAAAGGCCGAACTGACGCATATATCCCTTCGGACGTCCCGTTATCTTGCAACGGTTGTGCAAACGAATAGGATTGGCGTTGCGAGGAATGCTCTGCAGCTTCCTGGCAGCCTCATAAGCTTCAGCAGGGTCATCAGAAGTAGCGATGATTTTCTTCAAAGCCGCACGCTTCTCGGCATAACGTGCGACAAGCTTCGCACGCTTAACCTCGCGGGCCTTCATTGATTCTTTTGCCATATCTATTAATCGTTTTTAGCGTTCTTGAAAGGTAAACCAAATGCCTTAAGCAGAGCATATCCCTCTTCGTCAGTCTTAGCAGATGTAACGAAAGTGATATTCATACCCTGAATCTTGTCTATCATGTCGATATTGATTTCAGGGAAAATGATTTGCTCCTGCACACCGAGAGTGTAATTTCCACGGCCGTCGAACTTGCTCTCGATACCCTTGAAGTCACGGATACGCGGGAGTGCGATGCGGATGAGTTTCTCAAGGAACTCATACATACGCTCACGGCGCAAAGTAACCATAACACCAATAGGCATCTTCTTACGGAGCTTGAAGTTTGCTATATCCTTCTTAGAATATGTAGCAACGGCCTTCTGGCCAGTTATCGTTGTAATCTCGTTAATAGCTACATCAATGACTTTTCTGTCCTGAGTAGCCTCGCCAAGACCCTGGTTTACAACAATCTTCTTCAGGACAGGAATCTGCATTGTAGAAGAATAGTTGAACTGCTTCTGAAGCGCAGGAGCTATGGTCTCCTTGTAAACTGTCTTTAATTCAGCTGTATTCATTATTTGATTTCCTCCCCTGATTTTTTAGCGATACGAACTTTCTTGCCGTCCTCGGTTCTCTTGATTGCAATACGTGTAGCCTTGCCGCTCTTCGGATCAATCAGGCTCAAGTTTGAGACGTGTATAGGCGCCTCTTGCTTAATTATGCCACCTTGCGGATATTTAGCGCTTGGCTTCATGTTCTTAGAAACCATGTTGACACCTTCAACAATGGCTCTCTGCTTCTCAACCAAAACCTTAAGCACCTTTCCGGTCTTGCCCTTGTCCTCACCGGCCAAGACAATAACCGTATCATTTTTCTTTATATGCAACTTGTTCATTACTTTTTCACTTTTAATGGTTAAAGAACCTCCGGTGCCAAAGAAACGACTTTCATGTTTACCGCACGAAGCTCACGTGCCACAGGGCCGAAAATACGGCTACCACGAAGCTCGCCTGCGTTGTTAAGCAAAACACACGCATTGTCGTCAAAACGTATATAAGAACCGTCGGCACGGCGTACTTCCTTCTTTGTGCGTACAATCAAAGCCTTAGATACTGCACCCTTTTTCAAATCACTTGACGGGATGACGTTCTTGACAGCAACGACAATAATGTCACCCACACTTGCATAACGACGACGCGTACCACCAAGGACGCGAATGCACAAAGCCTCGCGTGCGCCGCTGTTATCACATACTGTAAGTCTTGATTCTGCCTGTATCATAATTACTTAGCTTTTTCAATTATTTGAACTAATCTCCATCTCTTTGTCTTACTCAAAGGACGGGTCTCCATAATGAGCACTGTATCACCTACATTTGCTTCATTCTTTTCATCATGTGCATGGTACTTCTTTGTCTTCTGGACGAACTTACCATATATAGGGTGCATTTCCTTGAACTTAGCGGCAATAACAATGGTTTTATCCATTTTGTTGCTTATAACGACACCCGTTCTAGTCTTTCTTAAATTTCTCTTTTCCATCTGAACCATTGTTATTTATTAAGCTCCCTTTCGCGGAGAACTGTTTTCATGCGCGCTATGTCACGACGAGCAGCCTTAATCTGAGATGGATTCTCTAACGGCGTGATTGCGTGATTCAACTTCATCTGATGGTAATTTGCGACCGCAGTCTCAAGCCTCTCTACCAAATCCTTGGTTTCAAGCTCTTTTACTTCTTTAATCTTCATAATCAAGCGTTTTTATCGTAATCACGTCTAACAACAAACTTTGTCTTAACAGGCAACTTCTGTGCAGCAAGACGGAGAGCCTCTTTAGCCACGTCAAAAGGTACGCCTTCAACTTCAAAAAGAATGCGTCCGGGAGTCACAGGAGCTACCCATCCTGCGGGGTCACCCTTACCTTTACCCATTCGGACATCAGCAGGTTTGCGGGTTATAGGTTTATCTGGGAAAATACGGATCCATACTTGGCCTTCACGCTGCATATAACGGTTGACAGCGACACGGGCTGCTTCAATCTGGCGGCTGTCCAACCATTTAGCTTCAAGTGTCTTGATGCCAAACGATCCGAAAGCCAATTGTGTACCCCTGTGGGCGTTGCCTTTATTGCCACGCCCGTCTTGAGGTCTTCTATATTTTACTCTTTTTGGCTGTAACATGATAGCTTCTTTCTTTAACGGTTATTGTTTCTCTTACGGTTTACTCTTGATTTGCCGTTAGAGCGTCCGCCCTGCTTCTCCTGCGCGAAATTAATTGTAAGATCACGCTTCTCGTAAACTTCGCCGCGGCAAATCCAAACCTTGATGCCCAACAGGCCGACCTTGGTCAAAGCCTCAGCCTGGCAGTAGTCGATGTCTGCACGGAATGTATGCAAAGGTGTACGTCCCTCTTTATACATTTCCTTACGGGCCATTTCAGCTCCATTCAGACGTCCGGTTATCTGTACCTTGATACCTTCAGCTCCTGCACGCATTGTGTTAGCTACAGCCGTCTTTATAGCACGACGGTATGCCATCTTACCTTCAATCTGGCGAGCGATGTTATTAGCAACAATTGACGCATCCAGTTCAGGTTTCTTTACTTCATAGATATTGATCTGAATCTCCTTATCGTAAAGCTTTTTCAGCTCTTCCTTCAATTTATCAACATCCTGGCCGCCTTTACCTATTACAAGACCCGGGCGGGCAGTACATATTGTGATGGTGACGAGTTTCAATGTGCGCTCAATGACGATACGAGATACACTGGCTTTAGCCAAACGTTCGTTCAGGTATTTACGGATTTTCATATCCTCAACAAGGTTGTCTCCAAAGTTCTTACCACCGAACCAATTTGAATCCCAACCTCTGATAATACCGAGACGGTTGCTTATCGGATTAACTTTCTGTCCCATTCTGCTTCTTATTTTTCGTCATTAGTTTTGGCATCAACAAACAATGTCACATGGTTACTGCGTTTGCGAATCCTATAACCACGTCCCTGGGGTGCGGGTCTCATACGCTTCATCGTAACACCTTCGTCAACGAACACTTTAGATATATAAAGTTCACCATCTTCTGCCTTGCGGTCATTCTTGACCTCCCAGTTCGCGATGGCAGAGCGGAGAAGTTTCTCAACATCAGCTGCTGCTGCCTTCTTCGAGAACCTCAAGACTCCAAGAGCGCGATTTACTTCCATACCGCGTATCATGTCAACGACATAACGCATCTTACGCGGAGAAGAAGGCACGCCTCTGAGCTTTGCGAAATACAATGTTTTACGGGCTTCCTTAATTTTTTCAGCCGCTATTTTTTTTCTTGCTCCCATTATATTGTCTTTTTATTTTTCAATGGTTAGCCTGCTTTACTTCTTATTACCTGCATGACCGCCGAAGCGACGAGTGAGAGAGAACTCACCAAGCTTGTGGCCGACCATATTTTCGGTAATGTAAACAGGAATGAATTTATTTCCGTTATGAACTGCAACGGTGTGGCCTACAAAATCAGGTGATATCACCGAAGCTCTGGCCCATGTCTTAACAACACTCTTCTTGCCACTCTCGTTCATCGCGAGAATCTTCTTCTCGAGTGACACGTTAATATATGGACCTTTTTTTAATGAACGACTCATAATTTACACTAGTTAACTTGATTATTTCTTATTAGCTCTTTCAATGATATACTTGTTAGAAAGCTTCTTAGGAGCCCTAGTCTTGAGACCCTTAGCGTACAAGCCCTTGCGTGAACGCGGATGTCCTCCTGACTGGCGTCCTTCACCACCACCCATCGGGTGATCGTGCGGGTTCATAACAACACCACGGTTGTGAGGACGACGACCTAGCCAACGAGAGCGTCCTGCCTTACCAGATTGCTCAAGAGCGTGATCTGAATTGCCCACACTACCTACAGTAGCCTTACAAGCACTGAGAATCTGGCGAGTCTCACCAGAAGGGAGCTTAACTACACAATAACTGCCTTCACGAGAAGTCAACTGAGCGAAATTACCAGCCGAACGAACGAGCAGCGCACCCTGTCCCGGACGCAATTCAATGTTGTGAATTACAGTACCGACAGGTATGTTTGCCAAAGGAAGCGCGTTACCAATCTCAGGCGCCGCGTCCTTGCCAGACATAAGGGTTGCACCTACCTGCAGTCCGTTAGGAGCAATAATGTAACGTTTTTCACCATCAGCATAATACAACAAAGCGATACGAGCCGAACGGTTCGGATCGTATTCGATTGTCTTAACTACAGCTGGAACACCATCTTTCTCACGCTTAAAGTCGATGAAACGATACTTTCTCTTATGACCACCACCGAGGTAGCGCATGGTCATCTTACCAGTATTGTTTCGACCGCCGGTAGAACGTTTACCATAAACGAGAGACTTCTCTGGTACGGATGCAGTAATCTCCTCGAACGTACCAATAATCTTGTGTCTTTGACCCGGAGTTACCGGTTTAAATTTACGTACTGCCATTTTTTATTTTAGATATTGCTGTAAAAATCAATTGTGTCGCCCTCTTTCAGGGTAACGATTGCCTTCTTGTATGCGTTTTTCTGGCCTCTAATCAGTCCGGCCTTAGTATAGCGGGCAGAACGCTTGCCTGCATAACGCATAGTATTTACGTCTTCAACCGTAACATTATACAGACTCTCGACTTCTTTCTTAATTTGGAGTTTGTTAGCCTCAGGACGTACAATGAAGCCGTAGCGGTTAGGCCACTTGTCTGTAATCTTGGTCATCTTCTCAGTGACCAATGGTTTTATGATAAATGCCATATACTTTTCTCCTTGTTTACTTGTTTAAGATTTCGTCGATAGCCTTCAGCGAATTCTCAGTCATGACAACCACGTCAGCATCCAAAACCTTATAGGTGTTCAGAGTTGAAGCTGGCATCACAACGGTGCGCTGCAAATTACGAGCCGACAAATATACGTTTTTATTTGTTTCCGGCAAAAGGAACAGCAATTTCTTGCCTTCAACTTTAAGATTTTTAGTAATATTTACAAAATCTTTTGTCTTTGGAGCGTCAAGATTGAAATCTTCAACAACAATTATCGAATCTTCCTTAGCCTTATATGACAAAGCGCTCTTACGTGCAAGGATGGTAACCTTATGGTTAAGTTTTATGCTATAGTCGCGGGGTGTCGGACCAAATACGCGGCCACCACCTCTGAGCAACGGTGAGTTGATATCACCACGGCGAGCACCGCCGCCGCCCTTCTGGCGACCGAGCTTACGGGTAGAACCTGCATGCTCGCTTCTTTCCTTTGACTTAGCCGTTCCCTGGCGCTGAGCAGCCATATAGCGCTTTACGTCGAGATAAAGAACATGGTCGTTTGGTTCAATTCCGAAGATAGATTCGTTTAACGTAACCTTTCTCCCAGTGTTTTCACCTTTGATATTTAATACGTTAATTTCCATTATTTCTCAATTAAAACGGTTGAACCTTTGCAACCAGCAACACTACCTTTCACAAGGATGAGGTTATGCTCCGGTATTACTTTTAACACTTTGAGGTTTTGGGTTGTAACCCTGTCACCACCCATCTGGCCGGCCATGCGCATTCCCTTGAACACCTTTGCAGGATAAGAACATGCACCGATAGAACCCGGCTTGCGGGCGCGGTCGTCCTGACCGTGAGTACTCTGGCCTACACCACCGAAGCCATGACGCTTCATTACACCCTGGAAACCTTTACCTTTAGAGGTACCAACAACGTCAACGAAAGTTGCATCGTTGAAGATTTCGACAGTGATGGTGTCACCGAGGTTGTACTCCTCGTCAAACTTGAACTCGGCCAAGTGTCTCTTCGGTGTTGTTCCAGCCTTCTTGAATATGCCCTGCATAGACATGGTGGTGTTCTTTTCCTTAGCCTCACCAAAGCCTAACTGCACAGCCTTGTAACCGTCCTTCTCAACGGTCTTAACCTGGGTAACAACACAAGGACCAGCTTCGATAACAGTGCACGGCACGTTCTTGCCGTCGGCACTGAAAACGGATGTCATTCCGATTTTTCTTCCAATTAATCCTGGCATTTCAATTATTATTAAAAATTAAACTATACTTTGATTTCAACCTCTACACCGCTGGGCAACTCAAGTTTCATGAGAGCGTCAACCGTCTTTGCTGTAGAACTGTAAATGTCAATAAGGCGCTTGTAATCGCTCAACTGGAACTGCTCACGAGACTTTTTGTTAACGAAAGTACTGCGGTTTACAGTAAAAATACGCTTGTGTGTAGGGAGTGGAATAGGACCGCTTACAATTGCGCCGGTTGCCTTCACAGCCTTCACGATTTTCTCTGCTGACTTGTCAACCAATTTGTGGTCGTAAGACTTCAGCTTGATTCTGATTTTCTGACTCATGTTTTTGACTTTAATTTATAATTTTAAATCAACAAGAGAAGAGGTACGCCCGTTAAGAGTCATTCGCTAACGTGGCGCCTCATTCTCTTTATAGTTTATCGGATTATACCAAATCTACGCGGCCCTTTATTTCCTCAAGCACAGTCTTTGCGATTGAGCTTGACAGAGGTGCGTGGTGATCGTACTCCATAGAGCTTGTTGCACGACCTGAAGTAATGGTACGCAGTGCGGTTACGTAGCCGAACATTTCTGCCAGCGGAACCATAGCCTTGATGATGCGGGCGCCGCTACGTGTCTCGTCCATGCCTTCTACCTGTCCGCGACGCTTGTTCAAGTCGCCGATAACATCACCCATGTTCTCTTCAGGAGTTACGACCTCGAGCTTCATGATAGGCTCCATCAGCACCGGACCAGCCTTGACGCAAGCGTTCTTATAAGCATTGATTGCTGCGATTTCGAAAGACAACTGGTCTGAGTCTACCGGGTGGAACGAACCGTCGAGCAGAGTAACCTTAAGGCTGTCCATAGGATAACCGCCGAGCACACCGCTCTTCATTGCAGTCTCGAAGCCCTTCTGAACTGACGGGATGAATTCCTTAGGAATGTTACCGCCCTTCACCTCGTTGATGAACTGCAGTCCGCCTTCCTTGTAATCCTCGTCGATAGGACCAACGTTTACTATGATGTCGGCAAACTTACCGCGACCACCACTCTGCTTCTTGTAAACCTCGCGCAGGTTGACAGTCTTGGTGATAGCTTCCTTGTAGTTAACCTGAGGCTTACCCTGGTTACACTCAACCTTGAACTCTCTCTTCAGACGGTCGAGGATGATGTCGAGGTGAAGCTCACCCATACCTGAGATTACGGTCTGGCCGCTCTGCTCGTCAGTATGAACGGTGAATGTCGGGTCTTCCTCTGCAAGTTTTGCAAGACCGATACCCAACTTGTCAACGTCTGCCTGGCTCTTCGGCTCAACTGCGATACCGATAACAGGGTCAGGGAATGTTATTGACTCGAGTACGATAGGATGGCCTTCGTCGCAAAGCGTATCACCGGTGCGGATATCCTTGAAACCAACGCCTGCACCTATATCGCCAGCATCGATGGCCTCCATAGGAACCTGCTTGTTAGAGTTCATCTGGAACAGACGGCTTACACGCTCTTTCTTGCCAGAACGAGTGTTGTAAACGTAAGAACCAGCCTCTACCTTACCTGAATAAACGCGGAAGAATACCAAGCGGCCTACATACGGGTCAGTTGCGATCTTGAATGCAAGAGCCGAAGTAGGAGCTTCCTCTGACGGCTTGCGGTCTTCCTCTTCTCCAGTTGTCGGGTTGGTACCTACAATATTCGGAGTATCAAGAGGTGACGGCAGGAATGCGCAAACATAGTCGAGCAGGGTCTGAACGCCCTTATTCTTGAACGAAGAACCGCAAAGCATAGGAGTACACTGCATTGCGAGAGTACCCTTGCGGATTGCAGCTATGACTTCCTCTTCAGTGATAGAATTAGGATCGTCGAAATATTTCTCCATGAGAGCCTCGTCATACTCGGCTGCAGCCTCGAGGAGCTTTCCTCTCCACTCGTCAGCCTCGTCCTTGAGGTCAGCAGGGATATCGTCAATCTCATATTCTGCGCCCATTGTCTCGTCGTGCCAGTAAATGGCCTTCATCTTAATCAGGTCAACAAGTCCCTTGAAAGTTTCCTCGCTGCCGATAGGAATGACAAGTGATACAGGGTTTGCTCCAAGTACGTCCTTCATCTGGCGGAGAACGTCAAAATAGTCGGCACCCGAACGGTCCATCTTGTTGACATAACCAAGACGCGGAACATTGTACTTGTCAGCCTGGCGCCATACAGTCTCTGACTGCGGCTGAACACCGCCCACAGCACAGTAAGTTGCAACGGCTCCGTCGAGCACACGCAGAGAGCGCTCAACCTCGGCGGTAAAGTCAACGTGTCCAGGAGTGTCAATCAAGTTTATCTTAAACCGCTTGTTGTTGTATTGCCAATAACAAGTAGTTGCAGCAGAAGTAATAGTAATACCACGCTCCTGCTCCTGTGCCATCCAGTCCATTGTAGCGGCACCGTCATGAACCTCGCCAATCTTGTGAGTCTTACCCGTGTAGAACAGGATACGCTCAGAAGTCGTCGTCTTACCGGCATCGATGTGGGCCATGATACCGATATTGCGGGTCAAATGTAAATCTTGCTTTGCCATGTTTCTTTTTACCTAACTATTTTTAAAACCTGAAGTGAGCGAATGCACGGTTAGCCTCAGCCATGCGGTGCATGTCTTCCTTACGCTTGAAAGCGCCGCCCTGATTATTGTAAGCGTCCATGATCTCAGCAGCCAGCTTGTCAGCCATAGTCTTGCCGCCGCGCTTGCGTGCAAAGTTGATCATGTTCTTCATAGAGATGCTCTCCTTGCGGTCGGGACGGATTTCCGTAGGCACCTGGAAGGTAGCACCACCGATACGGCGGCTCTTAACCTCAACCTGCGGAGTGATGTTGTCAAGGGCGGCCTTCCATATTTCAAGGGCAGACTTCTCCTCGTTGCTCATCTTCTCCTTTACGGTATCCAATGCTTTGTAGAAAATCTCATAAGATGTATTCTTCTTTCCGTCATACATCAGATGATTTACGAACTTTGAGACCTTTTGGTCGTTGTAAACCGGATCCGGAAGGATCACACGCTTCTTTGGTTTTGCTTTTCTCATTCCTTTTTTGAAATTAATTCTGCATGGGGCTGTTCACTTGTCTTCAGCGTCCCCTCCGGGACTGCTTACTCAACCTTTATAACAAATCTCCAGCAAAACGTTTAAATAAAATGTCTGTTGTCCTTTTACTTTAAAGACTTATTACTTCTTGGCTTTCGGGCGCTTAGCTCCGTACTTTGAACGGCGCTGTGTGCGGTTAGCTACGCCTGCGGTGTCAAGAGTACCGCGAACGATGTGGTAACGTACACCGGGAAGGTCCTTCACACGACCGCCACGTACCAGTACGATAGAGTGCTCCTGAAGGTTGTGTCCCTCTCCCGGTATGTAAGAGTTAACTTCCTTCTGGTTTGTCAAACGAACACGGGCAACTTTACGCATTGCCGAATTAGGTTTCTTCGGGGTTGTTGTGTACACACGAACACATACGCCACGACGCTGCGGACATGAGTCCAAAGCCGGCGATTTGCTCTTGTCAACAAGCGCCTTTCTACCTTTTCTCACCAATTGTTGAATTGTAGGCATTGTTGTTAATTTTTAGTTATATATTGTTTTGTTATTTTCTATCTTTAAGCAACAATCTGAAACACAGACCATTTTGGGCTGCAAAGGTACGAATAATTATTTAAATCACCTAATTATAAGAATTTCAAATCACGGACATTACCACTTTATTTAAATAATATAATATTCGTTTTAATATTTTAACTTAATCATCCCTAAACAACCCGGACATTGTTGTTCCCAAAATGTTATTGTAATATACAATTAACGTGTTTTTATTCTCACATGGTAAAGACGAAGGCAGACTTGCTACGGTAACCGACCGGCACAACAAGCCTCATCCTTCACATTTTTGCATGTACACGCATGCCAGCAGGAGCCGGCATCATAGCCAATAACCTGCGGCACCGGCACAACCGGCAGCGGCGCCTGGCTACACCCCACAACCTGCCACGGTGATTACGGCAAAGAAGGATGCATGGGCCGGATAAAAAAGACAAAGCCCATTAAGGCGCTGGCACCTTAATGGACTCATTATGATGTAAAATTCGGCATTACGCCTCGCCCTTGTTTATATTGAAAGGAGCTATCGTGCCCTTTTCCTGCTGCGGCAGCTTAATCGGACCGAAAGCGTTCTCGTACCTTACTATATTGTCCTTCAACGCCATCAACAGGCGCTTTGCGTGCTCGGGTGCAAGCACCACGCGCGATTTAACCATAGCCTTGGGCACACCGGGAAGTATGCGTGCAAAGTCGAGTACGAAGTCAGAACTTGAGTGTGTTATGATGGCAAAGTTGGCGTATTCGCCTTGAGCCACATCCTGGGGCAGTTCTATCTGCAACTGTCCCGGCTTGTTGTTATTGTTATTTTCCATTTCTCTTTAATATATATTTAATTAGGTATATCCTTTATCTATCCGCGCTCGATGCGCCCGGCTTGCCACAACGGCCGCATTGCAGCGCTCAACAATGCAAAGATAATCCTTTTTATCCGAAAAAAGAAAGATTATGACAAATCTTTAAACAAAATGTCATCTCAGGTCTATCATGAACCCTAACGAATCCACCCCTCTCCTGTCAAGCAGCACAATTCACTCCATTTCACGGCTGATGAACTTACCTGTCTTAACCTTATTAACAATTTCCATATATGGGTACACCCAACCAAGGTCGTAACCACGAATGGCATCAGTCTGCTCGCCTATGAATACAGTATCCTTGTTCAGCTGCCATACATACCAACTGTATGATTTAGTCCTTTGACCATAATTGACATCAGAATAAAGTTTGAACATTATTATATCAGGCTCGCCTATGTTCTTGCTTTTACCCACCTTATACCATGCACCATCTTGAATTCCAAATTTCAGTACCGTATGGGCATAAAAATAAACTTTGTCATTGACTATCGCCTCTATGTCGGGAACATAGTCCATAGGATAACGCGTCTTGAACACGCGGATTACCGAACTGTTCAGCTGCGCCAAGTCGTTGACCACATACTGAAAATAACATCTGTATTGACCATCTATCTCAATACAAAACACATAACCGATTTTTGTAACTATTCGCTTTGCCATTTATCCTGCCACCAAACTTAACTCCGGCTGTAAAATTCACAGCCGGAGATAAAACCATTATTACCGCTCACTCCAGTACTCGGATGGCGAACTTGCCAGTTCTTATCTTACTAATGATACTATGATACGGGAACACCCAACCAAGGTCGTAGCCACGGATGGCATCGGTCTGCTCACCTATGAACACATGCTCCTTGTTCAGCTGCCATACATACCACCTGTATGATTTCGTCATTTGACTATAATCGCCCTCACTGAAAAGCTTGAACATGATTTTATCAGGTTCGCCTATATTCTTGCTTTTACCTACCTTATACCATGCGCCGGCGTCTATGCCCACACGGAGTATCGTATGGGCATAAAAATAAACCTCGTCATTGACTATTGCCTCTATGTCGGGAACATAGTCGATTGGGTAACGCGTCTTGAACACGCGGATTACTGAGCTGTTCAGCTGCGTCAAGTCATTAGCAACATACTGAAAATAACATTTGTATTGACCATCTATCTCAACACAAAACACATAACCGATTTTTGTAACTATTCGCTTTGCCATAATTTCATCTATTTATTATTCCATATTTATCCCAATATTTAGGAGATATCGGGTTTATTTTATTGTATAAAGCACCTCCGAATTTCTCCATCTCATATATATTAACCAATCGCTGTTCAATTATCAACGCCTGTATCCTACTAAGATGTCCCGTACCGGATACAACTTCATAGTGCAAATTTGCTCTATTTGTTCCCGACCTCAAATGCTCCTTAAACCTTTCAACCGGATCACGCTGTGTTATTCCTACATATCGGATTCTACCGTATTCATCCCTACCAACATACATTTGTCCCAGAGCCAAGCGGTGTTTTCGACGATGCCATGATACCCTTAACAATAACTTCAAGACTGACATCAGACTCTACAGCATCAAAAGTACTGCGAACGAAACCGTTTTAAATCCTGACGTCAATCCGCCTGTAATTCAGATATAAGACATCATTCATATATCGGGAAAAAGGAACAATTACTCAACCCGTACTCTTTCATTTTTGACTTCGTCCTTGTACCCACTATTACTAACGGTGCCTTCCGCTCAAACGAGCCGAACCAATATTCAGAAGCTAAAATAAAATCATCTGACTGCATAAAGAATCCGCTATCCTTATAGCCAGGGGCAAAACCGCCGATAACCTCATCATAAGAGCCACAACATTCACGCTTTGTTATAAACTTTGTTTTGCAACGAACGTAATCCAGCTTATATATTCCTGTCGGACGGAAATAGTAATATCCAGGCGACGCTGTTATAGGTGTAAATATTAAACCGGGGTATTTATTTTCCTCACAAAACCTTTTAAACTTTTCCGTTACTATACGAAAAAAGTCGTATGTACAAAATAAATCACCCTTTCTCTTTCTCACATGATAAGACATATCTACCACATCCTCCAAACGGTTAAAACAGACAGGACATACTCCTGGCGTTTTCTCAGGAGAAGAATACATACAATCTTGATCTCCACCGAACAGCGTAAATGCCACAACTTTCTCTTTTGTTTTCATAATCGTATTAAAACATATCATAAACAAGCGCAATAATAACAAATGCAACGAAGGCTACGATTTTTCATCTTCCCCGTCGTACAATGACTGATTATTTATGTGCTTTTCTTATACAAGTCACAAATATAAGGATTTTTTACTGCCAAGCAAAGCCATCAAGCCAGAAAAAAACGGTTAATCGGTAGAATATTACAAAATGAACATTTCCACGCCGGGAGGAAGTAAAAACTTTTGACAAAGGATTTTTGTGAAATAGAAAAAGAATGTTGCCAAACAGTGACGTTTCCGCCCGTTTGCAGCCATCAAGTAAACTCTTACAATGCAAAAGACGGCCTTTGATGATGCAAAAGACGGCTGTTTACACGTTAAAAGACGACCTTTTGCACCATAAAAACAGCTTGTTTGCCGGCACAAAGCAGGCGGTTTCCGCTTAAAAACGGCCTGTTACGACACTTCCGCAGGCGGAGACCTAATGTAAAAGGCTGGATGTCAGGCAGTTAATTTTGCATCGTATTTTTGCATGAATCACGGCCGGAGGCAAATTCATACGCAAAAGCCGCGCTCCCGGAGCCTTAACCGGAAACGCGGCTTTTGCCGCCATAGTACAAAATGAACATTTTACATAAACCGTCAGTCGGCCGCCAGCTTCTGGTAGACCGACGGCGGCATGCCCATCACCTGGCGGAAGGCGCGGTTGAAATCGCCAACTTTGCTGCATGCAACAATCCGTTACGGCATGCCCCTGACGCGTCTCCGGGCAACGGCCTTCAGCGGGAGCATGAATCAATTTTAACATTAGTAAAAAGGAGGTTATCATGAAAAAATGGCTCAAACTATTATCTGCCGCCTTGCTGTTCCTACCTGCGGCCGCCAGCGCCCAGTGGACTACGGATTACAGCAAGAACACGCAAGTGACGCCGGTCGGACTGAACTATGACGAAAACGAGGTTGTGACAAACGACGACGGCATCACTTACGCCTTCTTCATCATCCAGTCCAACGGCACGCTCGACATGAGGTTGCAGATACTCGACAAACAAGGCAACAAGGTAATGGAACGCGGCGGACATAGTGTTTCGCACGAAGCCAACAAGGTGTGGTCGCCGTACAACCAGCACCTGGCACTCGACAATAAGGGTAATGTATTCGTAGGCGTGCAGGACTTCAGGACTGCGCCCGAACAGAGCCTCAACTCGTACACCATATACAAGTACTCGCCTGAAGGCGAACTGCTGTGGGAGGGCACCACGCTCAACGCCGGAAAAGGCTACGCCACACAGCTCGGACTCTCGCTGTGCGGGCTTGACGACGGAGGCTGCGCCTGCGCCTATGTATACCGCGACGATGCTACGGGCATGGACTGTATCGCCATGGAAAGGCTCGGAGCCGACGGCAAACAGGTATGGAACAAGACCGTGTTAAGGACAAGGGGTGAACCCGGCACGTATCCCTACCCCTATCTTGCCAAAGGTGACGGCGGAAACATCATCATGCTCTACATTGCCGGCGGCAATACGCTCAAGGCGCACGTGACCGACGGCGACGGCAACGCACTCGCCCATGAAGACGCTACTGTGTATTCAGGCGGCTTTGCCTCGTCGAAACCGTGGGAAGTAATGAGGGTTACGCCATGTGCTGGCGGCGGAGCCATCGTAACGTGCATGAACTCTGAACACAACAGCGTGTTTACACGCATAACGGCCGACGGCACGGCGGCATTCGCAGGCATGCCCGGCGGAGTGACGCTTAACGATGCCGAGTATGGTGGGGCACAACCTGCGGTGGCCTACGTAGCCGACAGCGACTGCTACATCTGCGCTTACCAGCAGTTTGACAGGAACGACACAAACAACCAGGGGTTTTACCTGAGACGCGTAAGCACCGACGGAACAGCAGCCGAGGCTACCGCGGTGGCAGCCATGCAGACAGGATACATGTATTCGTTTTACAGCGTGCAGGACGCAGGCAACGGCCACGCCGCACTGTTCTACCAGAAATGCGACAAGCCCGCACAGATTGTAGACTCGTTCATGGAGGTCTACGACGCTGGCGGCAACAAGGCAGGCGACGCTACAAAGTTCACCGAAACGCTGACAATGAAGCAAAACCTGAAATCGTCGGCCATGATTGACGGCAAATACTTCATAACAAGTTGGGACGAAGACCGCTACGGCTCGATGTCGCTGTTCATGCAGAAGGTAGAATACGGCACAGGGACGGGCATCAGCAACCCGGCTGCCGGAACGGGAACAGTAAAGAGCGAGACCTTCACCGCCGGCGGCATCAAGACGTCAGGGACCGTGAAAGGTGTGAACATAATAAGGACAACGCACACCGACGGCAGCGTTACAGTAAAGAAGATTGCCGACGGACGTTAAACAAATAGATAAAAACCTATAAACCTTACGAGTATGAAAATGAATCTACTACTTGCAGCATGCCTGCTCACTACCACCTTCGCACAAGCACAGACAACTGTCAACGTAGAAAAGGCAGGCACCCTATCGGAACAGATAGGCGACGACATGAAATACCAGATAACGTCACTTAAAGTGACAGGACAGCTTAACGGAACTGACTTCGTGCTGCTGCGCGACATGGCCGGCATAAACCTGGACAACGTGCCGACTGACGGCAAGCTGGCAACGCTCGACCTTAGCGAGGCCGACATAGTGGCAGGAGGCGAGGCTTACTACACAGACTTCGTAACAAACACCGATTACTATACGGCAGACGGCGAGGTGGGCAAATGCCTTTTCTTCGACTGCGACAAACTGACGGACGTCAAACTGCCCGCCACGGCAACCGTCGTAGGCGACAGCGCGTTCATGCGCTGCGAGGCTTTGGCGGAGATAACACTGCCTTCAGCCGTCAAACGGATAGGCAGCTATGCCTTCTCGGAAACGTCAATTACGGCGTTCACCTTCCCCGACGGAACACAACCGGCCGAAGGCATGTTCAGGAACTGCGGCAAGCTGGCATCGGTAACCCTGCCCGAAGGATGCACCGAGATACCCGCAAAGACCTTCTCAGGCACAGCCTTGCAGGAAATCAGCCTGCCCGAAGGGCTTACACGGATAGGCTCTGACGCTTTCAGCAGTTCTTCGCTGACAAGCCTCACGTACCCTTCTACGCTCAAGGAGATCGGCGAATCGGCATTCTTCATGTGCGGCTCGCTCGCAACCATAGCACTGAACGACGGTCTTGAGACCATAAAAAGTTCGGCATTCTCTTACTGCGACAAGCTTGAAACGGTAAACATCCCGAACTCGGTAACCACGCTTGAAGGCTGTTTCTCAAACTGCGGCAAACTGAGGGAAGCCGTACTGCCCGAGGGACTCACCTCAATCAGCAGCTCGCTGTTCAACATGTGCATGGCGCTCGAGAGCGTAAACATACCTGCCGGGGTAAAGACCATCGGCGAGAACGCATTCCAGAACTGCATGGCGCTTACTGGCATAACATTCCCCGAAGGGCTTGAAAGCATCGGCGCCAACGCATTCTACGGCTGCTACTCGTTAGAGGAACTCGTCCTGCCCGAAACACTCACCACGCTTGGCGAAAGCAGTTTCGACGGTTGCGACGGCATAGTAACACTGTCGCTGCCCGGCTCTATCAAGACAATACCCGGCAACGCGTTCGCCTACTTGGTGTATCTTGAGGAACTGACGATTAACGAGGGTACTACCGACATTGACGAGATGGCGTTCATCAACTGCGAAAGCCTTATGAAACTCAACCTGCCGTCAACGCTCGAGTCGATAGGCTACGCCGCATTCGCATACAACATGCTGACAGAGATTAACATCAACGCCGCCACGCCGCCGGCCTGCGACGCAACGGCATTCGCTTCATGGGAAAGCAACATACCCGAGGGCTGCAAGCTCTACGTGCCCGAAGGAACAAAAGGCGCCTACTCTGAAGCTGACGTGTGGAAGGACTTCATAATCGAGGAAACCACGGCAACCGGCATTAACGGTGCTCATGCCGACGAGGCAACCGAGACCGCACGCTACGACATAAGCGGCCAGAAGCTGCTGCGCCCGGCAAGCGGCATCAACATAATCAGGATGAGCGACGGTACGACAAGGAAAGTATTGGTACATTGACGGTATTTATCCGTGTAGTTGGTTTTAGTATATAAAAGCGTGTGTCAAGACACCCTGAGGCGGTTTACGCCTCTGTGGCCTGCCTTGACACATTTCTTTTATACATGCCTTTGCGCCTTTCCGCACGGCAAAAGGCAACATTCTCATAACCGACTGAATAACAATGTGTTAGCTTACAGCGCCAGACCGTCTTGCAAAAGGCGGCATATCAGCCCCTGAAAGGTTACCTTTTACAACACAAAATGCGGTCTTTTGCATTGCAAAAGACCGCATTTTGGAAATAGTTATGTTTCCCTTTATTATTTGCCCTGGTATTTCATGGCCTGTTCCTTTATCAGTTCAAGGTCGTCAAAGTAGTTAATCTTCATTGCCTCACGTACCTCGTGCAGCGTCTGCGCGGCAACTTCGCGCGCGGCATCAGAGCCTTTTTTCAGGATATTATACACTTCGGGGATGTCCTGTTCGAACTCGTGGCGGCGCTGGCGGATAGGCTCCAACTGGCGGTCGAGCACCTTGATGAGGAACTTCTTGCACTTCATGTCGCCCAGTCCGCCGCGACGGTAGTGGTCTTTCAGTTCTTCGAGATTCTTGTATTCAGGCCAGAACTCGGCGAAATCGTCCTCTGTGCTGAAAGCGTCGAGATAGGTAAACACGGTGTTGCCTTCAACCTTTCCAGGGTCTTCAACGCGCAAATGGCCCGGGTCGGTGTACATGCTCTTCACCTTCTGCTGCATTTCCTTCTGCTCGTCAGACAGGTATATGCAGTTGCCGAGGCTCTTGCTCATCTTCGCCTTGCCGTCGGTTCCCGGCAGTCGGCAGCACACTGAGTTGGTAGGCAGCATTATCTTAGGCTCAACGAGCACTTCGCCGTAAATGTTGTTGAAGCGTTTTACTATCTCGCGCGTCTGCTCGAGCATGGGCTCCTGGTCCTCGCCGGCCGGCACTGTGGTAGCCTTGAAAGCCGTAATGTCAGCCGCCTGGCTTATAGGATACGTGAAGAAGCCCACAGGAATGCTTGTCTCGAAGTTGCGCATCTGTATCTCCGTCTTCACGGTCGGGTTGCGCTGAAGGCGCGAAACAGTTACAAGGTTCATGAAATATACGGTCAATTCTGCCAGTTCGGGTATCATTGACTGTACGAACAGGGTAACTTTTTCAGGATCAAGTCCCGCCGACAGATAGTCGAGAGCCACCTCTATGATGTTCTGCCTTACCTTTTCGGGATTATCGGCGTTGTCGGTCAGTGCCTGCACATCGGCAATGAAGACGAACATTCGGTCAAAGTCGCCCTCGTTCTGAAGTTCGACCCTGCGGCGCAGCGAACCTACGTAGTGTCCCAGATGCAGACGCCCCGTGGGGCGGTCGCCGGTGAGTATTATCTTTCCCATCAATATTTTCCTTTCTTATACGTTTGTCTTTTTGATGTGCAAAAATACTATTTTTTCGCAAGAAAACGCATAAAAAGGCATATTTAAGCAACAAATGCTCACCTCTTTTTGAGAATGCTGTTAACCACACGCACGCTTGACACGAGCTTGTTGGTGGATGTGAACACGTCAACATTCCACACGTGGGATGAGCGCCCCTTGTGTACGATGGTGCCGACGGCACGCACGGTGTCGCCTTCGTGTGCCGAAGACACATGGTTGCCGCTGACTTGCATGCCCACGACAATCTCGTCCGGCTGGCAGGCCACCATCGAGCCGAGACCTGCCACGGTTTCGGCAAGGGCGAGTGTGGCGCCGCCGTGCAGTATGCCGAAAGGCTGGCGTGTACGCTCGTCAACAGGCATCGTCGCCTCGACGCGTTCGGGCGAAGCGTAAGTGTACTGTATGCCAAGGTTGCCCATCAGTGCATGCTTGGTCTGGGCATTAAGGAATTCGAGCGGTATCTCGGAAGCACGCACTTCAGAAAGTATAAGTTTCTCGACAGCTTGCGCCACTCCGTCTTCCTCGTTAGAGGCCGTCACATAGTCAGCACAGATTTTCACAGAGTCCTGGGCATGCCCCATGGCCACGCCTACTCCAGCCTGCTGCAACATTGTCACATCGGCAACACCGTCGCCGATGGCTATCACTTCGTCGCGCGTAACACCCAACTGCTCCATAAGCACGCCCAAGGTGTTGGCCTTGTCGATGCCGAACGGCACAACTTCGAGGAAGTAAGGCTCCGACGGGAACACGTCAAGCACGCCGGCAAGGCGGCGCTTCCAGTGGCTCTCAAGACCGCGCAGGGCTTCCTCGTCGTCGCTGACCAGCACGCACTTGCACGGCGCGAAGTCGATGGCTATTGAGAATTCAGGCTCTTCCATAATCCTTAAATGGTTCAGCCAGGCTTCCCTGCGCACATGGATATTGTCGGCATTATTTGTCAGCAGATAGTCGTCGTGGTAAGTAAAGATCGAGAAATCGTTCTTACGCGCCTTCTTTTCCAGATAAGGTATCTGCTCAGGATTGATACGCCGCTCGAACAACACTTCGCCGCTGTCAGCCTTAATGACCTTGCTTCCGTTGTAAGAAAGGATGAAACCGCCGAAATGGTCAAGCTCCAACGCCTTTGCGAAAGGCAAAATCCCGGAAGTAGGCCTTCCCGAAGCGAGTACTATGCGCACGCCCGTATGCTGGGCCTTGATAAGGGTTGACAACGTGCGTTTGCTTATTTCATTTTCATTGTTGAGCAACGTTCCGTCTACATCGAGAACTAATAACTTGTATTTCATGGTACTTGATGTTTTTGGTTACTTAATAATGGGGTGTCTTACAAATATTAAGGAACAAGAATCAACGTATGAAACTTGTCATTATGCCAGGCTCACGCTCAGGTACGGACAAGCCTGAGTTCTTCAGGCTCTTCAGCACCCATGCCATGTTGCGCCCCAGGGTGCGCATTGTCTGGAGTCCTTCGGCATCCTGTGACGCCTCGCCCGGCATGCGCCCGTGCACGCTGTTCCAGTATTGTGACGCCACTACGGGCATGTTATTTATGGTGAAATACTTGTTCAGGCGGTCGAACGTGGCGCTCGCGCCTCCGCGCCGGCATACCGCAACGGCCGCAGCAGGCTTGTAACGCAACAGCGACGAAGCAGAATAGAACAACCTGTCAAGGAAGGCGCAGAGCGAACCGTTGGGCCCAGCGTAATATACGGGTGAACCGATTACGATGCCGTCAATAGTCTCGAGTTTCTCCCTTACAGTATTATATAGCGTGTCGTTAAACACGCACCGGCCTAGTTCTGCACACTTGTTGCATGCTATGCAACCCTGCACTGCCTTGGCTCCAATCGATACTATTTCAGCCTCTACCCCGTTTTCCTCAAGGGCCTTTGCCACTTCAGACAATGCGATGTAAGTGTTGCCCTTGCCACGCGGGCTTCCATTAATCAGTAATACTTTCATTCTTTGTTTCCTCCTTATTATTTCGCCTTGATGCAAAGTTAGCACAAAATATGAAATTGACGTCATCTTAAGTCTTTAAAAAAATAAAAAGGCGGGACTGCCTGATACAGTCCCGCCCAATATGGCGTACGCCAAAAAGCGTTCACATTATCGTGTCACGATGTCAACCGGCACATTGAATATCTTGGCAACTTTCAGTATCGTGTCGATGTGGCGGCCGGTAGCAGCGGCGAAGTGGTGGGTCGGTCCGCATTCGCTCCAACGTGTAACGAAGTCCCTTGCACCGCAGGTGAAGCGTGTGCGCATGTTTGTGTCGCCGAACGACAGTATCTTGCCGTCCTCGTTGACGCCTTCAGCCACAACGAACTTGAAGTGTCCCTCACCGTCCTGGGTTATCGCAAGATAAGTAACAGGGCCGAGGTAGGGGTAGAACTGTGTCAGGTAGCCGCCACCGGTCTTGCCGTGGAACACCTTGACTATCTTCATCGTCGGTTTCTTGTCGGAAATGTCGGCGTCGCCCGAGCCACTGTGGCCGATGATGGCGATGTCGTCGTTGAAGTCGATCGAATACATCTCGGCCAACTGTCCTGTGCCCGAAATGGTCTTCATTATGCTCATCGCCATGGCAACCTTCATGTCGCCCTCGACCGCACAAGCCGTGCCCTGCTTGATAAGCATGGAGAACGCAGGTATCAGCATGCTGTCGAGCACGCCGGCCTTGCCCTGTGCGAAGCCGTCGTAGTGAGAGGCAATGAGGCCGAGCTTCTCGTCCTTAACCCACTGCTCGAAGGCTACAACGTACTTGGCCATTTCCCAAACTTCCTCTATGCTGCCGCCGCCTTCGATGTCGAAGGTGTCGAGTATGTCCTGTGCCTTGGCACGTATGGCCTCCTCGTCGGTTACGTTGTCGGCTATGGCCCACATCTTCTCCCAATCGAACTGCTTGGTGTAGAGGCTCATGCGGCGGTAGAGGTTTGACTCGTCGATGTAGAGGTCCATCATGCCGGGATAGGGACGGCCTATCTGTGCGATGTTAGTGTCGCGGAAACGCCTTCTCACCTGTGCTGCGCGGCACCAGTCGTCAATCTCGGCCTGTACCTCGGGGTCGCCGCCTTCAACCACGCCCGTGATTACGGCGTGGCGCTTGCCGTAACGCTCAAGGTCGGCCACCATCTCGCCTACTGCACCGCAGGCGTAGCCTTCGCCCAACCACGATGCTATGTCGGTATGGTCGTAGTCGAGCGCCTTCAGCTTCTGTATGTTAACGAGTACCACGGGCACGTCGAGGTCTTTGACTGCCGGAAGCATATTATAAGAGGTGGCGTAAGTAAGGAGCTGCATCATAACGATGTCAACATCGGCAGCGCGGAACTTGTCGCCTGCCGCCTGAGACTGCTCCTTGGTTGTAACCAAACCGCCGTCGATAATCTCGACCGTGTCGGGAATCATCTTCTTGAAAGCCTCATACTGGGCTTCGAACTCTGGTACCAACGAGGGGAACTGGGGCAGGTATGCACCCAAGGCGATAGAGAAAACGCCTACTCTTGCTTTAGTATTTACTAGCATAGTTTATCCTTAAGATTTAAAATTAAAACACGATTGAGAACGCACGTGCGCCCGTAACGGACTTACGCGCATGCGGACAAAAAAGCAGACCGGACGTATTTGCGTGCCGACGTTATGCCAAGGTAACGCCGCCGGATCTGGCGGCCGTCGCTATTTATCCGACATGATAACGCAGGCTGCCGCCATCTGTACCCTTAAATAATGGCATAACTTTCATAAAAAAACAAGAAAAACGGTACCGGCACAGCTGAACAGGGGACGCTACGCAGGAGCCGTCAACTCTTGAAGTCCCTGCCGGACGGGCGCTGGTACAAACGCAAACCGAACTCGCGCGCCATAACGATGGCATAGTCGAGCACTGAACTCTGGAACCTCTCGAACGGCAACCAGTCGGTGAACGTTGAGAAGCAGTACAGCTCTATGGGCAGTCCTTCGGGCGTAGGTTGCAGCTGGCGCACTATTATCGTCAGGTCGGTGTTCACGTCGGGATGGTTTTGCAGGTAGCCGTACATGTATTCGCGGAACACCTGCGTGTTGGCGACGGGGAAGCCGGCGTCGGCGTACAGTTCCTCAGGCACATAGCCCTTGCTTACGAAAGCGTCGAGTTCGTCCTTGCTGCAAAACCTTACGGAATCGACGTCAATGCACAACGACATTTTCATCCTCCTGCCGCCGGCGTCGCGCATGCCGCGCCAGTTCTGGAAAGCATCGCTCACGAGGGCGTAAGGCGGTATGGTGGTTATGGTCTTGTCGAAGTTCTGCACCTTTACCGTAGTCAGCGACACTTCGCGCACATAGCCGTTGGCTCCGTACTTGTCGGCCGTTATCCAGTCGCCGGGACGCAGCATGTCGTTGGCCGACAGCTGCACGCCTGCCACAAGGCCGAGGATGGAGTCCTTGAAAATAAGCATCAGCACGGCCGCCGAAGCTCCCAAGCCCGCCAGCACGGCAGTAGCGCTCTTGTCGACGAGTATGCTTATAACGAGAATGCAGCCCAACACGAAGGCAAGCAGGTTGAACATCTGGTAGACACCCTTCAGCGGGCGGTTGCGCAGCTTGCTGTGCCCTTCGGATATTTCATACAGCGAACGCAGGAACGCGCTCACGAACAACAGCGCCGCCACAACCAGGTAAATGTTGCACACCTTCATAAGCAGCACGAGCAAGGTAGGCCAGCCCGACATCACCGCCGGGAGGGCGGCATACCATATAACAGGCGGTATCATGCGGCGGAAAGCCTTCATCACCTTGCGGTTGAACAGGTAGTCGTCCCACTGCGCCTTCGTCTTCTCGGTCACCTTCTGTACGGCGGGCATCACGATGAAGCGGAACGCCGCGGTGCAAAGATAGGCGAACAGCCATATCGCGAAAACGGCCGTCAGCGGATACACCCACTCGATAACCCCGCTTGACACGCCTGCCGTATATTTCAAGAAATCCAACAAGTATCGGCCTATATTCTCCATGCTTTAAGATTTACGCTATTGTATGCCTGCAAATTTAATAAAAATTACTGCCCTAAAAAAGCAAACAAAGGTAAAAACCGCTTGCATGGCACGGGTGCCAGGCATCGTCCGACCATCCTCCAGGACACTGTAACCGGACATGCCTGCAGCCTGGAATGAAAAACGGTTTTGCAAGAGATTATCTCCTCCGATGCGAAAGGTAAGCTTTCAGCCGCCAAAAGGTAAGCTTTCGCCGGACAAAAGACGACCTTTTACAACACATTGAATATCAATGTATTACGAACTTGCACACTCAACATTAAACAGGCCCGCAACCGTATGCCGGCTGCGGGCCTGAGTCATTGATAACGTTACAAACATTTATGTCTGTGAGACATTTCTTATTTCACACCGTAAGCTCCAAACTGAGCCTTTACAGCAGGAGAAGTGTAAGTCTTGCCGTTCAGAGTGAGTCCGCTTGTGGCAAAGAACGGTGTCATGCCGGCATCATCGCCGCTATAAGCTCCGCTGAGTACGGGCGAGCCACTCTGTACGTGGAAGTCCCAATCCTCATCATAAACGTAGTTGGTCAGAGCCACTCCGTTGACGTCATAGTTAACGAACATCGGGTCGCCGAGGCTGCTTTCGGTTGCCTTGAAGCTGTGAGCGTCGATTGACGGGCTGTAGTCCTCATGCTCGTAGTTATATCCCTGCCATGCGTATTCAACACCGCTCTCGAAAGTGATGCTGCTCTTCTGCGAGCCTGATGCGTAATAGTTGTAGTCGATGACCGACGAGTTGTCGTATCCTTCCTCAGGGTTGTTGGGTATGTCATAGCTCGGCGTCATGGCGCGGAACTTGCAGTTAACCATCAGATTGTTGAACACGTTGACCTTGGCGTTCTTCTCCACGTAGACACATCCGCCCTTCTCGCCGTCACGACGCCAGCCGGCGTTGATGATGGTGTTGTTGTAAGCCTGGATGAGAGCCTGGCCGCGGGTGTCGCTCTGGCCTGAACTTGACAACTTCAGACCGTTGGTGTTGGGGCTGTACATCACGTTGCCGGCCACGTCAACCTTGCATCCGGCCTTCACGTTGACAGCCTCTGCACCGTCATAACCGTTGGCTGCGAAGACGTTGTTGGCGATAATGCCGTTGCCGCCCATCATGTAGATGCCGTCCGACCAGCCGTTACGCAACACAGAGTTGGTTATCACGTAGTTACCGTTCATGTTGTTCGTCGTAATCTGTGGGTAAGCATCGTCACCGGCGGTGTAGATGCCTGCACTGGCTGCGGGTGAGCCTTCAACCACCTGACCTCCGGTATATTCGATGATTGTGTGGTCGATAAGCATCTCGCCACATGTCTCAGTGGCCACGATGCCGCCCCACATTGCACTCTCGTTGAAGATGTTGTCGGCCGTGCGGTACTGCTCGGGAACAGAGAAAAGGATTGGTTTCTCGGCCGTACCTTCACAATAGAGGTTGCCCTCCACGGTAAACTCGATGGGCACTTTGTTGGCGCCCACACCGTCTACGCTGGCTATTATCTGTGCGCCTTCTTCTATGATAAGAGTCTTGCCCTCAGGTACGGTGAAGTGGTCGGTGAGGTTTACCACAGTGTCTGCCGGCCATGTTACCACGTCTGCCGTAGCCCACGGGTCGGTAATCTCGGTGTCGCCGCCGGGCGTAGGGTCGGGATTTTGTTCGTTGTTGTCGTCATCGCTGCAGGCTGTGAACATTGTCAGCGTCATGAGAGCTGCACCTGCAAATAAATACTTCTTAAAATCCATAATGTTAATGTATTAAAAAATATAATTATGTTTGTTCTTTATCCGTTGCCTTTAAAGTTTGAAACGCACTCCTACCGTAAACGACTGGCCGTGCCATTCCTTGCGCTCTATGACGTTGCCGTCGGTGCGCTCCGAGCTGACATCCGCCGTATGGGGTCCCTGCTGGATGAATCGCAGCAGCGGAGTGTCGAGCAGATTGGATGCCTTGGCAAAGATACACCAGCCCGACTTGAAGCTCTTCTCCACCGAGGCATCGAGCTGGAAGTAACCTTTCTCCCAGATGTCGTCGTCATACCAGTCGGAGATGTCGCTCAGTCTCTTGCCCGTGTAGCTGCCGGCTATCTGTCCCTCCCAGCCGTATTTCGCGCTCTTGAACAGCAGCGAGAGGTTGGCCACGTGAGCAGCCTGTCCGTACAGCGGGCGCGACTGGCTGACCTGCACCATCTGAGAGCCGTCCATGATGTACTTGCTGGTGGTTATCTTCGAGTGGGTATATGTGTAATTGGCCTTGATTCCAAACCAGCTGAAGTACTTCATGATGTCTATCTCGGCACCGAAGTTGTCAGCGTCGCCGTAGTTCATCGGCACATAGAAAGTGTCCTGACCCTCGTTGCGCAGCCCGTACTCTATCGGATTCTGCAGCTTCTTGTAGAACACGCCCACCATGAACTGTTCCGACGATTTGGGGAAGAACTCGTAACGCAGGTCAATGTTGTCGGCCACGGTGCGCTTCAGGTCGGGGTTACCCTTCTCGGTGTAGTCTTCGTTGATGATGGTGTAAGGCACAATCTCGAAGAAGCTCGGCCTGTTGATGGCCCTGGCGTATGAGAAACGCAGATTGGCTTTGTTGTGTACGTTGTACTTGGCGTGGAAGCTGGGCAGCACGTCCGTATACTTCTGGTTGCCCACAGGGTCGGCATTGTCGTTCGGGAACTTCAGTACGTAGCCCTGGTCGGTATGCTCCATGCGCACTCCGGCTATCAGTTCGAGCCTGCCGCGGGTATATTTCGCCATACCGTATGCGGCGCCTATCTTCTCAGAAGCGTCGTAGTTGAGCGGACTGCTGACGTTGCCGGCCGAACGCGGCGTGAAGAGTATCTCGTCAAAGTTGTTCCAGTCCTGCCCCAGATACTGCGGAGTTGAGCCTGTGGCTGAATTGAACGTGTATTCGTTGAAGAAGCTCGTGCGCTGCTTGTCGCGGTAAAGTCCGCCCACGGAGAAGTCGAACACGCCGTCGTTGTCAAGTTTAAGCTTGTACATAAGGTCTATGTATCCGGCTATGTCGCGGTCGGAGTTATGCTCCCAGCGGCGTATGGCCGCACCCGAAGTCTGCACGTGCGTGCCCTGCATGAATATCTCGGCGTTGTCTGGAGTCTCGTTGCCGGCCTTCGAGACAACGGCCGACCAGTTCAGACGCAAAGCGTTGTCGTCAAGGAATCCGTGTTCGCCTTTCAGCGTGGAGTTGATGATATACTGCCTGTTCCACTTCATCCTGACGGCGCGTTCCTTCTCGTCGCTCCAGTCGCGCACCTCTGCTTCGCGCATGTCCATGTATCCGTTATACCATGTGAGCTTGTGGGCGGGACTGATGTGGTAATCAAGTTTTACGTGCGCTCCTATCCTTGTCTGTTGTGCCGAATAGTCGCGATACTTTATGCCGTTGTGTGTCGTGCCGGGCTGATAGTATATCTCACTTTCCTTTCCGCGGTAAGTGTTGATGAAGTTTGCGGCAACCATCACACCGAGTTTGTCGCCGAAGAAGCGGTCGCCGTAAGAAAGGGCGGCGTTAATGTCAGGCAGAGGCTTCTTCCTGTCCATCTTCAGATTAGACGTGGTGAAGTCGTCCATCGTCACGCGGTTGACGCTTGAATTGAGTTCGTATGGTGATTTCTTGGCTATGTCGCCGTGGTTGAACGACTGGAAGTCACGGCCGAAGTACATGGCATTGTATCCCGTCGACACGCTCGCCGTAAACTGGCGCTGCATGGGGGCGTCCTTCATCACAAGGTTGACGGCTCCGCCGATGCCGTCGCCTTCCATGTTGGCCGTAAGCGACTTTGTTACCTCCAGGCGGTCAAGCATCTCCGACGGGAACATGTCAAGCGGAACGAAACGGTTTTTGTTGTCCGGACTCGGTATCTTCACACCATTTACCAGAGTGTAGTTATAGCGCTTGTCCATGCCTCGCAGGATGGCATACTGCCCTTCGCCGCTGCTGTTGCGCTCAATGGTTACGCCCGACATGCGCTGGATGACATTGGCCACGGTAATGTCGGGTGACAGTTCCATTGCCTTGGCGCTCATCACGTTGATTACGTTCATCGAGTTGCGCTCCAGTTCGCGTGCGCCAGCCTCGCTGCGGCCGGGATTCGATGCAACCACCGTGACACCCTGAAGTTCCATTCCGTCTTCGTCCATGGGAATCTCCACGTTGGCGGCATCGCCGTCAACGACTATCTCGCGCTTTTTGTAACCGATATATGAACATACCAAAGTGCATTTGCGGCGTGTGGCCGACAGACTGAAACTGCCGTCAAGCCCGGTAACGGCACCTTTTGATGGCTCTTCCTTGATAAAGACGGATGCTCCTATAAGTTCTTCACCCGTACGTGCATCTTTTATCTTGCCCTTAATCACATCTCCATACATATTAGCCGCGGCAAGCAACGACAAGCATAGCACAACTGCTTTCCTCATAAACCGTTTTAAATGTTTATTATCCTTTAAAATCTGTGCAAAATTACCAACAAGTGTTTACATTGTAATTGCAGGAATATTTCATTTTCCATACACCATGTTTCATTCTTTTTACATCACCTGAATTGTGTTCCAAGCCCGTATTTATTATATATAATAAGGTATAAGAACATGCACTCTGAGACATGCCCCGCACAGGGTCGGGAGGCAAGTTGTTTCAATACGCACAACAAAATGCCGCCTTTTGTATTCCAAAAGGCGGCATTTTAGCGTGTAATACATGGCCTTTCATGAAGCAAAAGGCCATGTATTGTATTATCAGCTATAAACAGTTGTTTGTCATCTCAATACAACCTTTACGGTAGAACGCTTCCCGGCTGCGTCAGTTGCCACAACAACGTAGACACCTGCAGGCAGTGAACCTACCTCGGCACGACTGCCTCCAGCGGAAGCAACCTTGTTGCCGTTAATGCCGAATACTTCAATGCGTACGGCGTTGTCAGCAGTAACGACACCACCTGCTACATGTATGCCCGTATCGCGTGTTGCCGTTACGTCCTCTATACCTGTTGATGTGGCTGTTATCTGGCAGGTGGCACTCAGCCCGTCTATCGAAGCTGTAATGGTGGCTGTTCCCTCTGCCATGCAGCGTATTACGGCAACGGCAGTATTGCCTTCAGCTTCAACAGATACTATTTGTGCTACAGCAGGGTTGCTCGAAGTGAACTCGACCCTCTCGGCTGACGAGCCCTCAACGGTGGCAGTGAGACAAATCTCGTCATCCGCAACCATCTCGGCCGTAGTCTTGTCAAGTGTTATGTCTGTTGCCACGTTTTCGAAGAACAGTATCGGGAACGCTGTTTCCGTTGCCTTCCAAGGCTCTTCGGCAGTAGTGCCGTATGCAAAGCCTAGCGTTCCTGTAAAGAAGTCGTCGCTCAGATCGGCACCTGCAACATCTGCGCCTTCAACAGTGGTAGCGTCCTGTGATGTCGTCGTAGCGCCGTTTATCGTCATTTCTGCTATTGCATAGTTGTTGGCCAGACCTACTTCCGTGCGCGGTTCCTCGCCTTCCATCCACTCTTCGTCGGCAATGCTGCGGCCTACGATACGGTGTACGGCCTTTGCCTCCGCATTCTCGGGAAGGGTTACAGACTCTATTGCGGCAAGGTTGCCGGTCGCAACAATAGTCGTTGAGCCGCTCCAGTCGGTTCCCAGGTCGCCTATTATGCCGCCTACGTTATAGTTACCGCTCCATCGGTCAGCCTCAGTCGCTGTTATGCTGCCTCGGCTGTAGTTATTGCTTATCAGGCCTCTTGACGATTCACCTGCAATACCACCTATCGTGTTTTTGCCCTTAAGGGTCATGTCAGCATGGCAGTTGGTTACCGTAACGTCGTTACCGGCAGATCCGACGATACCTCCAATATTGCTGGCTGCGGTTATGCTTCCGCTTGCAGACGAAGCAGTAAACGACGTGCCTGTACGCGAATCACCAGCAAGGCCGCCTACGCCTTTTGCTTCGGGAGCGTTTATAGTAATATTATTGACTTTACACAGCGACACTGAAGAATTGCTGGTTATTTGACCCACGAGGCCGCCAATGTAGCCTGAGTATGTCTCGTCGCCTGTGATCAAGGCGTTGTTTACTTGTACGTTGCTTATCGCAGCAGCTTCACCCGACAGCATACCGGCTACAATTCCTGCATAGAAACTGTTTGACTCTACATCTATTACGGGACTGTTGAACGTTACGTTCTTTATTTCGCCGCATTCCGTAGCGTTTCCGAACATACCGGTGCTTGACTGGCTTCCGTCAATGACAAGATTGTCAATAGAGTTGCCACGGCCGTCAAATCCTCCGCTAAAAGCGTCTACCGGCTTGAATTTTCCGTAGAATTTACTCATATCGAGGTCGTTGGCCAGTGCGTAATATGCCGAAGGTGATTTACGCATTTGGTTAAGGTCGCCTGGGGTTTCGATGATATACGGGTCATCTTCTTGGCCACTTCCGCCGGCAAACATGCTAAACGGCAGGTTGTATGCATCAAGCGTGAACTCGCTCTCGTCGTTCATGAATCCTACAAGCAGTTTCGGATTGTCAGTTGTAGCCCCGCTCAGATAACCGAAATTGTAGGCACCCTTAGTGTCGTCGCCAGCAAACTGGTATTTCAGTTCGCCATTGTCGTTAGCTATGCAGAGTATGTTGTCGTTGGAGCCGGCAGCATTCTCAAATGTTCCTATCAGTATGTATTCATGCTGGTCGTCAGTGTTGAACAGATAGGGGTTGAGTGAACCTGTAACGAAATAGTGCCGGGCGAAGATTCCGTTGCTGCCAAGATTGATGTTTGCGAAGTGGTCAAGCGTGAGATCGGGGTTATACCAGCCAATCTTCGTAATCGTATTGCCGTTGCCGTCATCGTATCCGTTGCCGAGAGCAATGACATACTGATAGCTGTCACCCTTCGGATAGCGGTCGAGATTGGTTGACAGCAGGTCACCGTTGAGTTCGCCTGGGAATGTGACTACTGTTTCACAACTCGGCACGTTGACCATTTGTATTGACTCGCTTGCTTCGTCGATATGAACGAGTGCGTACTGCCTGGGCTGACCCTCGATGTCGCTGAGCTGCATCCATGTGGTAAGGTCAGAACCGATGGTGTTGACGAGATTGGCCGATTCGTCATAAACAAGAATGTCGTATTTGTAGTCGTCATCGTTGCCTACCGTGTAATCGTAACGTGTAACGATGAAATTGAACTGGTCGTCGCCGGTGTAGTCGCCACGGCAAAGGTCGTTATACGAGAAGAAGCCGAACGTGTAGAATGTGTACAGTGCACCGTCCTGCTGTTCAACGGGCAGCTTCAGCTGGCTTACCTGGTCGAAGTTCCTGTCATATACGGTTATGAGGTAATTGTTGTCTTCGGTGGCGATAGGGTTCCAGTTTTCGTCGTAGTCCGATACGTAAGGCTTCTCGTATTGCGAAACAACAAAGTAAGGCTCGCCGTCGATGTTGTAATAATTAAGGTAAGGACCGTCACTGTATTGAAGATTGTCAGACGGAATCATGAACGTATGCTCAAGCACGGGTTTGTCTGAGGCGTAAGATGCCGGGGCGTACACGCTTGCGTTGAGATAGTAACCGTCGTCTTGTAGTTCTTCATTGACGAAAATGTAACGCTGGTAGGTGGTGAAATTCTCTGTAGTGCTGTAGTAAAGGGCGTTTGAGGCTGAATATGACGTTACGAGCGTACCGTCAGTTATCGAATATACATCAATCGTTCCTATTTGTGAGTAGTCTGCTCCTATCTCATGGAGATATACCGTAAGCTCATATGTGTTGGCGTCAAGATCGAAAAACCTGTTGGTAACCGTACCGAACACATGTATGTCGTTCACTTTTCTTTCCGCGGGAATGTTGATTGTAAACGTGCCAACCTCTTGATAATCATTATTGTAAATCGTTATCTCCGATGTCCTGATGCTCGAAAATCCCTCAATGGTGTTCGACTGCTTGAACAACCATTCAGAATTGTCCGGACCGTTGATGACGCCCCAACTTGTAGTCGGACCGATTGTGACCGACGGGTCTATGGACTCATTTCGAGGCGCAATGTATCGTGCATCACGGAATTTGTCAGCTCCGAACACCGGAACAAGTGGTTTTGCCGACCGTGGAGCGGCAAAGGCTACAGGTTTACCCCCACCCGTTAATTTTTGTAAAATGGGACTCTTTACTTTGTTTTCTTGTGCCGTGACCGTTGTTGCGGACACAGTGGCAAATGCCAATGACAACAAAGCAATACATCTTGTAATACTTTTCATACGCATTAATTTTATTAAGTTAATAATAAAAAAACATTGATTTGTTTTTTGCAAAGATAATATTTTATTTACAATAAATTACTTTTTGTCGCTGTTTTTAATTAAAATTTTTATATTTAGTCTGACTTTCTGTGTGTTTTACTTTCAAAAACAGGGTTCTGTCGATGTTATTCATGTCATTTGTGGGTAAATATTAAGGAGTCAGATGTACTGCGTAAACAGATATCTCTGTAATTGTCTGGTGGTCAGCTGTTTAACAATATGCATGCCGCTAAAATATAAAAGGTAACCTTTCGCATTATGAAAGGTTACCTTTTATCGTGTAAAAAGCATCCTTTTACAACACAAAAGGCCACCTTTTACAAAGCCATAACTAAACACATGGATGACACACACGGACACCGGTGCGGATACATGCTTTGGAATACAAAAATAAACGGGCGGTGACATGATTGTCACCGCCCGTTTCATGCTATGTTTATTCAGATTATTCAGCCTCCACGGTTTCCTTCTCGCTATAGTCGATAACGTTCTTGCGGTTGGCCTGCATACGGTCGTAATCCTCCTTAGAGCCGACAATGATTTTGTCGAACTCGCGAAGACCCGTACCGGCCGGGATGAGGTGTCCGCAGATAACGTTCTCCTTCATACCCTCGAGATAGTCTACCTTGCCACGTATAGCCGATTCGTTGAGCACCTTGGTTGTCTCCTGGAACGATGCTGCCGACATGAAGCTCTTGGTCTGGAGAGCGGCACGCGTAATACCCTGGAGTATCTGTGTCGACGTTGCCGGAACGGCATCACGCACCTGCACAGTCCTAAGGTCGCGGCGCTTCAGTGTTGAATTCTCGTCGCGCAGCTTGCGGGCTGATAGTATATCTCACTTTCCTTTCCGCGGTAAGTGTTGATGAAGTTTGCGGCAACCATCACACCGAGTTTGTCGCCGAAGAAGCGGTCGCCGTAAGAAAGGGCGGCGTTAATGTCAGGCAGAGGCTTCTTCCTGTCCATCTTCAGATTAGACGTGGTGAAGTCGTCCATCGTCACGCGGTTGACGCTTGAATTGAGTTCGTATGGTGATTTCTTGGCTATGTCGCCGTGGTTGAACGACTGGAAGTCACGGCCGAAGTACATGGCATTGTATCCCGTCGACACGCTCGCCGTAAACTGGCGCTGCATGGGGGCGTCCTTCATCACAAGGTTGACGGCTCCGCCGATGCCGTCGCCTTCCATGTTGGCCGTAAGCGACTTTGTTACCTCCAGGCGGTCAAGCATCTCCGACGGGAACATGTCAAGCGGAACGAAACGGTTTTTGTTGTCCGGACTCGGTATCTTCACACCATTTACCAGAGTGTAGTTATAGCGCTTGTCCATGCCTCGCAGGATGGCATACTGCCCTTCGCCGCTGCTGTTGCGCTCAATGGTTACGCCCGACATGCGCTGGATGACATTGGCCACGGTAATGTCGGGTGACAGTTCCATTGCCTTGGCGCTCATCACGTTGATTACGTTCATCGAGTTGCGCTCCAGTTCGCGTGCGCCAGCCTCGCTGCGGCCGGGATTCGATGCAACCACCGTGACACCCTGAAGTTCCATTCCGTCTTCGTCCATGGGAATCTCCACGTTGGCGGCATCGCCGTCAACGACTATCTCGCGCTTTTTGTAACCGATATATGAACATACCAAAGTGCATTTGCGGCGTGTGGCCGACAGACTGAAACTGCCGTCAAGCCCGGTAACGGCACCTTTTGATGGCTCTTCCTTGATAAAGACGGATGCTCCTATAAGTTCTTCACCCGTACGTGCATCTTTTATCTTGCCCTTAATCACATCTCCATACATATTAGCCGCGGCAAGCAACGACAAGCATAGCACAACTGCTTTCCTCATAAACCGTTTTAAATGTTTATTATCCTTTAAAATCTGTGCAAAATTACCAACAAGTGTTTACATTGTAATTGCAGGAATATTTCATTTTCCATACACCATGTTTCATTCTTTTTACATCACCTGAATTGTGTTCCAAGCCCGTATTTATTATATATAATAAGGTATAAGAACATGCACTCTGAGACATGCCCCGCACAGGGTCGGGAGGCAAGTTGTTTCAATACGCACAACAAAATGCCGCCTTTTGTATTCCAAAAGGCGGCATTTTAGCGTGTAATACATGGCCTTTCATGAAGCAAAAGGCCATGTATTGTATTATCAGCTATAAACAGTTGTTTGTCATCTCAATACAACCTTTACGGTAGAACGCTTCCCGGCTGCGTCAGTTGCCACAACAACGTAGACACCTGCAGGCAGTGAACCTACCTCGGCACGACTGCCTCCAGCGGAAGCAACCTTGTTGCCGTTAATGCCGAATACTTCAATGCGTACGGCGTTGTCAGCAGTAACGACACCACCTGCTACATGTATGCCCGTATCGCGTGTTGCCGTTACGTCCTCTATACCTGTTGATGTGGCTGTTATCTGGCAGGTGGCACTCAGCCCGTCTATCGAAGCTGTAATGGTGGCTGTTCCCTCTGCCATGCAGCGTATTACGGCAACGGCAGTATTGCCTTCAGCTTCAACAGATACTATTTGTGCTACAGCAGGGTTGCTCGAAGTGAACTCGACCCTCTCGGCTGACGAGCCCTCAACGGTGGCAGTGAGACAAATCTCGTCATCCGCAACCATCTCGGCCGTAGTCTTGTCAAGTGTTATGTCTGTTGCCACGTTTTCGAAGAACAGTATCGGGAACGCTGTTTCCGTTGCCTTCCAAGGCTCTTCGGCAGTAGTGCCGTATGCAAAGCCTAGCGTTCCTGTAAAGAAGTCGTCGCTCAGATCGGCACCTGCAACATCTGCGCCTTCAACAGTGGTAGCGTCCTGTGATGTCGTCGTAGCGCCGTTTATCGTCATTTCTGCTATTGCATAGTTGTTGGCCAGACCTACTTCCGTGCGCGGTTCCTCGCCTTCCATCCACTCTTCGTCGGCAATGCTGCGGCCTACGATACGGTGTACGGCCTTTGCCTCCGCATTCTCGGGAAGGGTTACAGACTCTATTGCGGCAAGGTTGCCGGTCGCAACAATAGTCGTTGAGCCGCTCCAGTCGGTTCCCAGGTCGCCTATTATGCCGCCTACGTTATAGTTACCGCTCCATCGGTCAGCCTCAGTCGCTGTTATGCTGCCTCGGCTGTAGTTATTGCTTATCAGGCCTCTTGACGATTCACCTGCAATACCACCTATCGTGTTTTTGCCCTTAAGGGTCATGTCAGCATGGCAGTTGGTTACCGTAACGTCGTTACCGGCAGATCCGACGATACCTCCAATATTGCTGGCTGCGGTTATGCTTCCGCTTGCAGACGAAGCAGTAAACGACGTGCCTGTACGCGAATCACCAGCAAGGCCGCCTACGCCTTTTGCTTCGGGAGCGTTTATAGTAATATTATTGACTTTACACAGCGACACTGAAGAATTGCTGGTTATTTGACCCACGAGGCCGCCAATGTAGCCTGAGTATGTCTCGTCGCCTGTGATCAAGGCGTTGTTTACTTGTACGTTGCTTATCGCAGCAGCTTCACCCGACAGCATACCGGCTACAATTCCTGCATAGAAACTGTTTGACTCTACATCTATTACGGGACTGTTGAACGTTACGTTCTTTATTTCGCCGCATTCCGTAGCGTTTCCGAACATACCGGTGCTTGACTGGCTTCCGTCAATGACAAGATTGTCAATAGAGTTGCCACGGCCGTCAAATCCTCCGCTAAAAGCGTCTACCGGCTTGAATTTTCCGTAGAATTTACTCATATCGAGGTCGTTGGCCAGTGCGTAATATGCCGAAGGTGATTTACGCATTTGGTTAAGGTCGCCTGGGGTTTCGATGATATACGGGTCATCTTCTTGGCCACTTCCGCCGGCAAACATGCTAAACGGCAGGTTGTATGCATCAAGCGTGAACTCGCTCTCGTCGTTCATGAATCCTACAAGCAGTTTCGGATTGTCAGTTGTAGCCCCGCTCAGATAACCGAAATTGTAGGCACCCTTAGTGTCGTCGCCAGCAAACTGGTATTTCAGTTCGCCATTGTCGTTAGCTATGCAGAGTATGTTGTCGTTGGAGCCGGCAGCATTCTCAAATGTTCCTATCAGTATGTATTCATGCTGGTCGTCAGTGTTGAACAGATAGGGGTTGAGTGAACCTGTAACGAAATAGTGCCGGGCGAAGATTCCGTTGCTGCCAAGATTGATGTTTGCGAAGTGGTCAAGCGTGAGATCGGGGTTATACCAGCCAATCTTCGTAATCGTATTGCCGTTGCCGTCATCGTATCCGTTGCCGAGAGCAATGACATACTGATAGCTGTCACCCTTCGGATAGCGGTCGAGATTGGTTGACAGCAGGTCACCGTTGAGTTCGCCTGGGAATGTGACTACTGTTTCACAACTCGGCACGTTGACCATTTGTATTGACTCGCTTGCTTCGTCGATATGAACGAGTGCGTACTGCCTGGGCTGACCCTCGATGTCGCTGAGCTGCATCCATGTGGTAAGGTCAGAACCGATGGTGTTGACGAGATTGGCCGATTCGTCATAAACAAGAATGTCGTATTTGTAGTCGTCATCGTTGCCTACCGTGTAATCGTAACGTGTAACGATGAAATTGAACTGGTCGTCGCCGGTGTAGTCGCCACGGCAAAGGTCGTTATACGAGAAGAAGCCGAACGTGTAGAATGTGTACAGTGCACCGTCCTGCTGTTCAACGGGCAGCTTCAGCTGGCTTACCTGGTCGAAGTTCCTGTCATATACGGTTATGAGGTAATTGTTGTCTTCGGTGGCGATAGGGTTCCAGTTTTCGTCGTAGTCCGATACGTAAGGCTTCTCGTATTGCGAAACAACAAAGTAAGGCTCGCCGTCGATGTTGTAATAATTAAGGTAAGGACCGTCACTGTATTGAAGATTGTCAGACGGAATCATGAACGTATGCTCAAGCACGGGTTTGTCTGAGGCGTAAGATGCCGGGGCGTACACGCTTGCGTTGAGATAGTAACCGTCGTCTTGTAGTTCTTCATTGACGAAAATGTAACGCTGGTAGGTGGTGAAATTCTCTGTAGTGCTGTAGTAAAGGGCGTTTGAGGCTGAATATGACGTTACGAGCGTACCGTCAGTTATCGAATATACATCAATCGTTCCTATTTGTGAGTAGTCTGCTCCTATCTCATGGAGATATACCGTAAGCTCATATGTGTTGGCGTCAAGATCGAAAAACCTGTTGGTAACCGTACCGAACACATGTATGTCGTTCACTTTTCTTTCCGCGGGAATGTTGATTGTAAACGTGCCAACCTCTTGATAATCATTATTGTAAATCGTTATCTCCGATGTCCTGATGCTCGAAAATCCCTCAATGGTGTTCGACTGCTTGAACAACCATTCAGAATTGTCCGGACCGTTGATGACGCCCCAACTTGTAGTCGGACCGATTGTGACCGACGGGTCTATGGACTCATTTCGAGGCGCAATGTATCGTGCATCACGGAATTTGTCAGCTCCGAACACCGGAACAAGTGGTTTTGCCGACCGTGGAGCGGCAAAGGCTACAGGTTTACCCCCACCCGTTAATTTTTGTAAAATGGGACTCTTTACTTTGTTTTCTTGTGCCGTGACCGTTGTTGCGGACACAGTGGCAAATGCCAATGACAACAAAGCAATACATCTTGTAATACTTTTCATACGCATTAATTTTATTAAGTTAATAATAAAAAAACATTGATTTGTTTTTTGCAAAGATAATATTTTATTTACAATAAATTACTTTTTGTCGCTGTTTTTAATTAAAATTTTTATATTTAGTCTGACTTTCTGTGTGTTTTACTTTCAAAAACAGGGTTCTGTCGATGTTATTCATGTCATTTGTGGGTAAATATTAAGGAGTCAGATGTACTGCGTAAACAGATATCTCTGTAATTGTCTGGTGGTCAGCTGTTTAACAATATGCATGCCGCTAAAATATAAAAGGTAACCTTTCGCATTATGAAAGGTTACCTTTTATCGTGTAAAAAGCATCCTTTTACAACACAAAAGGCCACCTTTTACAAAGCCATAACTAAACACATGGATGACACACACGGACACCGGTGCGGATACATGCTTTGGAATACAAAAATAAACGGGCGGTGACATGATTGTCACCGCCCGTTTCATGCTATGTTTATTCAGATTATTCAGCCTCCACGGTTTCCTTCTCGCTATAGTCGATAACGTTCTTGCGGTTGGCCTGCATACGGTCGTAATCCTCCTTAGAGCCGACAATGATTTTGTCGAACTCGCGAAGACCCGTACCGGCCGGGATGAGGTGTCCGCAGATAACGTTCTCCTTCATACCCTCGAGATAGTCTACCTTGCCACGTATAGCCGATTCGTTGAGCACCTTGGTTGTCTCCTGGAACGATGCTGCCGACATGAAGCTCTTGGTCTGGAGAGCGGCACGCGTAATACCCTGGAGTATCTGTGTCGACGTTGCCGGAACGGCATCACGCACCTGCACAGTCCTAAGGTCGCGGCGCTTCAGTGTTGAATTCTCGTCGCGCAGCTTGCGGGCTGATATTATCTGGCCAGCCTTGAGCGTTTCGCTGTCGCCAGCGTCGACAACCACCTTCTTGCCCCAGATACGGTCGTTCTCTTCTGCGAAGTCGAGCTTGTCTACAATCTCCTGCTCGAGGAAGGTAGTGTCGCCCGGATCGTTGATCTGCACCTTGCGCATCATCTGGCGCACGATAATCTCGAAGTGCTTGTCGTTGATCTTAACACCCTGCAGACGGTAAACGTCCTGCACCTCGTTGACGATGTATTCCTGAACGGCGGTCGGGCCCTTGATGGCCAGGATGTCGTTAGGCGTAATCACACCGTCTGACAGAGGAGTGCCGGCGCGCACGGCGTCGTGCTCCTGAACCAGAATCTGCTTAGACAGCGACACGAGATACTTGCGCTGCTCGCCGGTCTTCGACGTAACGATGATTTCACGGTTACCACGCTTAACCTTGCCCATGGTAACCTCACCGTCGATTTCGCTGACAACGGCAGGGTTAGACGGGTTGCGTGCCTCGAACAGCTCGGTGACACGGGGAAGACCTCCGGTGATGTCGCCCGCCTTACCAACGGTACGCGGTATCTTGACGAGTGTAGCACCAGTTTTGACGGTCTGGCCGTCTTCCACAACGACGTGTCCGCCCACAGGGAAGTTGTATGTTCCTACAACGTCGCCGTTCTCGTCGAGGATGTCGCAGGTAGGCACCTTGCTCTTGTCTTTCGACTCGGTGATAATCTTCTCGGTAAGTCCGGTCGTGTCGTCGGTCTCAGAGTGGAACGTAACTCCGTCGATAACGTCGCGGAACTTCAGCTTACCGGCATATTCTGTTACGATGACTGCGTTGAACGGGTCCCAACGGGCTATGATGTCGCCCTTCTTGACAAGTGAACCGCCCTTGAAGTAGAGCGAGCTACCGTACGGCACGTTGAGCGTAGAGAGTACAATGTTCGTGTTCGGATCGACGAAACGGATTTCAGCCAGACGGCTTACAACCATCTCACACTGTACGGGACCGTTCTCGCCTTCCTCGGCGAACGGCACTGTACGGAGCTCGTCGAACTCGATGCGGCTGTCGTTCTTGGCCACGATAGAAGCGTTGGCTGCAGCGTTGGCTGCCACACCACCGGCGTGGAACGTACGGAGTGTAAGCTGCGTACCCGGCTCACCGATAGCCTGAGCAGCTATGACGCCGACAGCCTCGCCCTTCTGTACCATGCGGCTTGTCGCAAGGTTGCGGCCGTAACACTTCATGCAGACACCCTTCTTGCTCTCGCAAGTGAGAACCGAACGAATCTCGACGCTCTCAATCGGGCTTTCCTCTATAATCTTGGCGATGGGCTCGGTTATTTCCTCGCCAGCAGCAACGATTAACTCGCCTGTGTTAGGATGTATAATATCGTGAACCGAAACACGGCCCAGGATACGCTCGTAGAGTGACGAGATAATCTCGTCGCCGTTCTTCAGCGCCGTGCATACAAGACCGCGCAGGGTGCCGCAGTCCTCCTCGGTGATGATGATGTCGTGTGATACGTCGACAAGACGACGAGTAAGATAACCGGCGTCGGCCGTCTTCATGGCGGTGTCAGCAAGACCCTTACGTGCACCGTGGGTAGAGATGAAGTACTCAAGCACGCTCATACCCTCCTTGAAGTTCGAAAGAATCGGGTTCTCGATAATCTGCGCGCCCTCGGCGCCGGCCTTCTGCGGCTTGGCCATAAGTCCACGCATACCGGCAAGCTGTCGTATCTGGTCCTTAGAACCACGGGCTCCAGAGTCGAGCATCATGTAAACGGCGTTGAAGCCCTGGTCGGCCTCGGTCATCTCCTTCATCAGGACATCACCCAACTCGTTGTTAACGTGGGTCCAGGCATCGATTACCTGGTTATAACGCTCGTTATCGGTGATGAAGCCCATGTTATAGTTATCTGTAATCTGGCGCACTTCCTCATTACCTCTCTCAACAAGCGCAACCTTCTCCTTAGGAATGATGATGTCGTCAAGGTTGAACGAAAGACCTGCGAGGTATGACATGCGGTAACCCAGGTTCTTGATACCGTCGAGGAACTCGCACGCACGGGCGAAACCTACCGCCTTGATTACGTCGGCGATGATGTCGCGCAAGCTCTTCTTAGATATAATCTTGTTCACGTAGCCCACTTCGTCGGGAATGATGCCGTTGACGATTACGCGGCCTACCGAAGTCTCTACAACATGGTTGTAATAGTTGCCGTCCTGGTCGACGTCCTTGACAACAACCTTAACCTGGGCGTGGAGGTCACACTTGCCCTCGTTGTGGGCGATGATTGCCTCCTCGGGACCGTAGAATGCAAGGCCTTCGCCCTTTGCTCCCGGACGGATCTTGGTAATATAGTAAAGTCCGAGTACCATGTCCTGTGACGGCACGGTGATAGGCGCACCGTTGGCAGGATTAAGAATGTTGTGGCTCTGGAGCATAAGTATCTGCGCCTCGAGCACAGCCTCGTTGCTGAGCGGAAGGTGGACAGCCATCTGGTCGCCGTCGAAGTCGGCGTTGAACGCCGTACATGCCAACGGGTGGAGCTGGATAGCCTTACCCTCGATGAGCTTGGGCTGGAATGCCTGGATACCGAGACGGTGAAGCGTCGGGGCACGGTTGAGAAGTACGGGATGACCCTTCATTACATTCTCGAGAATGTCCCAGATAACCGGTTCGCGACGGTCTACAATCTTCTTTGCGCTCTTAACTGTCTTGACGATTCCGCGCTCGATGAGCTTGCGTATGATGAACGGTTTGTAAAGCTCGGCAGCCATCAGCTTAGGCAAACCGCACTCGCCCATCTTCAGCTCAGGACCTACAACGATAACCGAACGTGCAGAATAGTCGACACGCTTACCGAGAAGGTTCTGACGGAAACGTCCCTGCTTACCCTTCAACGAGTCTGAGAGTGACTTGAGCGGACGGTTTGACTCGCTCTTAACGGCACTGCTCTTACGTGAGTTGTCGAACAGGCTGTCGACAGCCTCCTGCAACATACGCTTCTCGTTACGAAGGATGACCTCGGGGGCCTTGATCTCCATAAGTCGCTTCAAGCGGTTGTTACGGATGATGACGCGACGGTAAAGGTCGTTAAGGTCGGAAGTGGCGAAACGTCCGCCATCCAGAGGAACAAGAGGACGAAGTTCGGGCGGAGTGACAGGAATAATCTTCATTATCATCCACTCGGGCCTGTTGACATTACGGCTCGTACGGAACGCCTCTACGACCTGAAGACGCTTCAAGGCTTCAGTCTTGCGCTGCTGTGAAGAGTCACTGTTGGCGCGGTCGCGCAGTTCGTACGACAAAGAGTCGAGGTCGATGTTGACGAGCAGGTCGTAAATAGCCTCGGCACCCATCTTGGCGATGAACTTGTTGGGGTCGCTGTCGTCAAGATACTCGTTGCCGTCGGGCAGGTTGTCCATTATGTCGATATACTCGTCCTCGGTCAGCAGGTCCATCTTGTGCGAACCGTTCATCTCGACTCCTTCAGAGTCCTTCCTGCCTTCCATCACACCCGGCTGCACGACAATGTACTTCTCGTAATAAATTACGGAGTCAAGCTTCTTGGTCGGTATTCCGAGCAGATAACCAATCTTGTTAGGCAGCGAGCGGAAGTACCAGATATGTGCAACAGGCACTACCAGCTCGATGTGTCCGGTACGCTCGCGGCGCACCTTCTTTTCGGTAACTTCAACGCCGCAACGGTCGCAGACGATACCTTTATATCTAATGCGCTTGTACTTGCCGCAGGCGCACTCGTAGTCCTTGGTAGGACCGAAGATGCGCTCGCAGAAGAGTCCGTCGCGCTCAGGCTTATAAGTACGGTAGTTTATGGTCTCAGGCTTGGTCACCTCGCCATAAGAACTTTCGAGGATTTCCTCAGGCGACGCAAGGCTGATGGTAATCTTCGTAAAATTACTCTTTATCTTTGAATCTTTCTTGAAAGCCATATATCTTAGTTGTATTTGTTATGTAAAGAGTTTCAGTTTTTAGTCAAGAGTGATGCTCAAGCCAAGACCGCGCAACTCGTGTAGCAGCACGTTGAGCGACTCTGGAATACCAGGTGTCGGCATGGGCTCGCCCTTGACGATAGCCTCGTAAGCCTTTGAACGGCCTACTACGTCGTCTGACTTGATCGTAAGTATCTCCTGAAGCACATGGCTTGCACCGAATGCCTCAAGTGCCCAAACCTCCATCTCTCCGAAACGCTGGCCACCGAACTGCGCCTTACCGCCAAGCGGCTGCTGGGTGATGAGAGAGTACGGACCGATACTACGTGCGTGCATCTTGTCTTCAACCATGTGACCCAACTTAAGGAAGTACGTGATACCCACAGTTGCTGGCTGGTCGAACGGCTCTCCGGTCTCACCATCGTAAAGGCGTGTAGAGCAGAGGCGCGGCAGACCGGCCTTGTCGGTCCACTCCTGGAGGTCGTCGAGCTTGGCACCGTCGAAGATAGGTGTTGCAAACTTAACGCCAAGACGCTTGCCGGCAGCACCGAGGATGGCCTCGAATATCTGTCCGAGGTTCATACGTGAAGGCACACCCAGCGGGTTAAGCACAAGGTCGACAGGACGACCGTCAGCCAAGAACGGCATGTCTTCCTGACGCACAATCTTGGAAACGATACCCTTGTTACCGTGGCGACCTGCAAGCTTGTCACCTACGCTGATCTTACGCTTCTTGGCAACATAAACCTTGGCCATCTGCAGAATGCCTGAAGGCAGCTCGTCGCCAATAGTTATCGCAAACTTGCGGCGCTTAAGCTCTGCATCGAGGAGTTTGTACTTCTTGATGAAGTTCATGATGAGCTTCTGTATCAGCATGTTGGTATGCTCGTCGTCAGTCCAGTTATTAGACTGTATGCCGTCGTATTCAAGATTCTTGAGCTGTGCGATGCTGAACTTGCTGCCCTTCGTAATGATTTCTGCACCGGTATAATCCTTGATGCCCATCGAAGTCTTGTCCTCGGTAAGGGTAAGGAGTTTGTCGACAAGGATGTCCTTCAAATCATCGATCTTGGCTGCATATTCCTCGTCTATCTTGGCAAGTATTACCTTGTCCTGCTGCTTTGAAGCGCGTGTCTTCACTGCGCGAGAGAACAGCTTCTTGTCGATTACGACACCCGTAAGCGACGGATTGGCCTTCAATGAAGAATCTTTCACATCGCCGGCCTTGTCGCCGAAGATAGCACGGAGGAGCTTCTCCTCTGGCGACGGGTCGCTCTCTCCCTTCGGTGAAATCTTACCGATAAGGATGTCGCCCGGTTCAACGCGTGCGCCGACACGGATGATACCGTTGTCGTCGAGGTCCTTGGTCGCCTCTTCGCTGACGTTGGGAATGTCGCTCGTGAACTCTTCCATGCCTCGCTTCGTCTCACGCACGTCGAGAGAATACTCGTCTACGTGAACGGAAGTAAGCACGTCTTCGCGAACAACGCGTTCGTTAAGTACGATAGCGTCCTCGTAGTTGTAACCCTTCCAAGGTATGTAAGCTACCAACAGGTTGCGTCCGAGAGCGAGTTCTCCGTTTTCAGTAGCGTATCCTTCAGTAAGGATGTCGCCCTTCTTTACCCTCTGTCCCTTGTCGCATATCGGACGGAGGTCTATTGTCATATTCTGGTTGGTACGGCGGAACTTAGGTATCCTGTACTCCTTGAGTGCAGGTTCGAAGCTTACGAACTCCTCTTCCTCAGTCCTGTCGTAAAGTATTCGTATGGTAGTTGCGTCTACATATTCAATAACACCGTCACCTTCGGCCGTAATCATTGTGCGAGAGTCAACGCAAACCTGGCGTTCGATGCCGGTTCCTACAATAGGAGCTTCGTTGTGAAGCAACGGTACCGCCTGACGCATCATGTTACTACCCATCAACGCACGGTGGGCGTCGTCGTGCTCCAAGAACGGAATCAGGCCGGCTGCGATTGATGCAATCTGCTGCGGAGAGACGTCCATAAGGTCAACTTCCGACGGCGGAACGACGGGGAAGTCGGCATCCTGACGGCACTTGACCACATCGCGGATAAACGTACCGTCGTCATTAAGCGGAGCATTACCCTGGCCTATTACATGGTCTTCCTCTTCCTCTGCAGTAAGATATACCACATGGTCGTTATCCAAATCGACAACACCGTCCTTAACCTTGCGGTAAGGTGTCTCGATAAAGCCAAGGTCATTAATCTTGGCATAAACGCAAAGAGATGAAATAAGTCCGATGTTAGGACCTTCAGGACTTTCAATCGGGCAAAGGCGTCCGTAGTGGGTATAGTGAACGTCGCGCACCTCGAATCCTGCACGCTCACGAGACAAACCGCCAGGACCGAGGGCTGACAAACGGCGCTTGTGTGTAACCTCTGCCAGCGGGTTGGTCTGGTCCATGAACTGTGACAGCGGGTTTGTTCCGAAGAACGAGTTGATCACGCTCGAGATAGTCTTCGCATTGATCAGGTCAGTCGGAGTGAACACTTCGTTGTCACGTACATTCATACGTTCGCGTATGGTACGGCTCATACGTGCCAGACCTATCGAGAACTGGTTGCTCAGCTGCTCGCCTACAGTACGTACGCGGCGGTTGCTCAAGTGGTCTATATCGTCAACCGTAGCATTTGAGTTAACCAGCTGGATAAGATATTTTATAATTTCAATTATGTCTTCCTTGGTAAGGATGCGGACATCCATGTCCGTGTCAAGACCAAGTTTCTTGTTTATACGGTAACGTCCTACTGTACCAAGGTCATAACGCTTGTCCGAGAAGAACAAGTTCTTGATAACTTCGCGAGCACTAGCATCGTCGGCTGGGTCAGCGTTACGCAATTGGCGGTAAATGTAAAGTACGGCTTCCTTCTCCGAGTTGCTCGGGTCTTTCTGCAAGGTATTGAAGATAATAGAATACTTGCTGGCTGCGTCAGCGTCCTTATGCAAAAGGATTGTAGAGGCACCACTGTCAAGAATATCGTCAATGTTCTCCTTTGTTATCTCGGTCTCGCGCTCCATGATGACCTCATTACGCTCGATTGAAACAACTTCACCCGTATCTTCGTCAACAAAATCCTCGTTCCAGCTCTTGAGCACCCTTGCAGCCAACTTGCGGCCAAGTACTTCCTTGATATTCTTCTTGTTAACCTTCACTTCTTCAGCAAGGTCAAATATCTGAAGGATATCCTTATCAGTCTCAAAACCTATTGCCCTGAGCAATGTGGTAACAGGCAACTTCTTCTTTCTGTCGATATAAGCATACATCACATTGTTGATGTCAGTAGCAAATTCTATCCAAGAGCCCTTGAACGGAATGATACGCGCCGAATACAACACTGTACCGTTTGCATGAACGCCTTGACCGAAGAATACGCCCGGCGACCTGTGCAACTGTGATACAACAACGCGTTCGGCACCGTTAATAATAAACGTACCATTATTCGTCATGTAAGGAATCGTGCCAAGGAATACATCCTGGATGAATGTTCCGAAATCCTCGTGATCAGGATCCGTGCAATACAGTTTCATCTTTGCCTTGAGGGGTACACTGTACGTCAATCCGCGCTCGAGACATTCATCGATAGTATAACGGGGCGGGTCGATGTAGTAATCCAAGAACTCAAGAACGAAATTATTACGCGTATCGGTGATAGGAAAATTCTCTGCGAAAACCTTATACAAACCGTCATTCTTGCGTTCTTCAGGCGGAGTGTCCAACTGTAAGAAGTCTCTGAAAGACTTTAATTGCACATCGAGATAATCCGGATACGGCATCGGATTCTTCACGCTGGCAAAATTTACTCTGTTATCAACAATTTTTGAAGCCATTACAGATTTTTTGTTACCGTTATAAATGCCACCTTTTCAAAACGTCACAACCGGCAGAAACATTCAAGACACTTGCCGGGAAATGCAGTGGTGGATGACTGCATAGTAAATACACAAAAAGGTTAAGACTCTCCGACTGGGAGAATCTTAACCCATAATATTTAAGAAGTCTTAATTATTTCAGCTCAACCTTAGCTCCAGCCTCTTCAATGGCCTTCTTCAGGTTCTCAGCCTCGTCCTTAGACAGACCTTCCTTCAAAGTTGAAGGAGCACCGTCTACAAGATCCTTAGCCTCTTTCAGTCCAAGACCGCAAGCTTCCTTAACAGCCTTAACAACCTGAAGCTTAGCGCCGCCAACCTCAGCGAGAACTACATCGAAAGATGTCTTCTCTTCAGCCTCAGCAGCTGCACCGCCAGCAGCAGGACCAGCAGCAACAGCAACAGCTGCAGCAGCGGGCTCGATTCCATACTCGTCCTTCAGGACTGTTGCCAACTCGTTAACTTCTTTCACTGTCAAATTTACCAATTCTTCAGCAATAGCTTTGATATCTGCCATTTTATTCTAAATTTTAATGTTTTTAAATGTTAAATGTTTGGGTGTTTGATTTATTCAGCACGCTCGCCCAAAGTTTTGAGCACGCCGTGGATTTTCTGGGCGCCAGACTGGAGAGCAGAAACAACGTTCTTTGCAGGAGACTGAAGCAAAGCAACAACCTCTGCGATGAGTTCGTTCTTGCTCTTGAGAGCTGCGAGCTCTTCAAGTTTGTCTGCGCCGATGTACATACACTCTTCAGCGTATGCAGCCTTCAATGCGGGAATGCCTTCTTTCTTGTAGTTCTTGAGCATTTTAGCCGGAACATTGGCTGTGTTGCAGAAAAGAACTGCAGTACTACCTTTCAGGCATCCGTACAAAGGTTCGAAATCAACATCTGAAGCCTCTAAAGCCTTGTGGAAAAGAGTGTTCTTAACAACAACCATCTTGATGTCATTCTTGAAACACTCACGACGCAGCTTACTAGTAGCGCCAGCGTTCATACCTGTAACGTCAACGAGGTAGAAATGAGAATACTCATTCAGTTTTGCCCCGAGTTCAACGACTATAGTATCTTTTACTTCTTTCTTCATCTTACAAAACTTTTAGAGTTATTCAACTGATTTAGGATCAATCTTGATACCCCTACTCATAGTGCTTGAAATATAGATACTCTTGACGTATGTACCTTTAGCGGCAGCAGGTTTCAGCTTTATTACGGTAGCGATGAACTCCTTGGCATTCTGATAAATTTGCTCGGGAGTGAAAGATACCTTTCCGATAGAAGCATGGATGATACCAGTCTTGTCAACCTTGAAGTCGATCTTACCTTGCTTAACTTCCTTGACAGCCTTTGCAACATCCATTGTCACAGTACCGCTCTTGGGGTTAGGCATCAAGCCGCGCGGACCGAGGACACGTCCAAGAGGTCCGATTTTACCCATGCAAGACGGCATGGTGATGATGACGTCAACATCAGTCCAACCACCCTTGATCTTTTCGATATACTCGTCAAGACCAACATAGTCAGCACCTGCTTCTTTAGCAGCAGCTTCAGCATCTGGTGTACAAAGGCAAAGCACGCGTGTAACCTTACCGGTTCCATTGGGAAGAGAAACAACACCTCTTACCATTTGGTTTGCCTTTCGCGGGTCAACGCCCAAGCGTACATCGATATCAAGAGAAGCGTCAAACTTTGTCGTGGTAATTTCCTTGACCAGCTCGGCAGCTTCCTTCAAAGAGTATGCTTTCCCTGCTTCAACCTTATCAGCTACTGATTTTTGATTTTTTGTCAGTTTACTCATTTTCTTGAAGTTATAAATTATTTACCAGGGAAGTCCCCTTTTACAGTGATACCCATACTTCTTGCAGTACCTGCTACAAGCTTCATGGCAGACTCTACTGTAAAGCAGTTAAGGTCAGCCATCTTGTCTTCAGCAATAGCACGTACCTGATCCCATGTAACAGAAGCTACTTTCTTTCGGTTGGGCTCGGCTGAACCGCTCTTAACCTTGGCTGCCTCCATGAGCTGTACGGCTGCGGGAGGGGTCTTGATTTCGAAGCTGTATGACTTGTCAGCATAGTAAGTGATAACGACAGGAAGTATCTTTCCAGCCTTATCTTGGGTTCTGGCGTTGAATTCCTTACAGAATCCCATAATGTTGATACCCTTTGAACCGAGAGCCGGTCCTACGGGAGGAGAAGGATTCGCAGCGCCACCTTTAATCTGTAATTTGATTAATCCAGCAACTTCTTTAGCCATTTCGTTTGTAAATTAAAAATTTATTATATAAAAGAACATCCGCATCCGTAACAATGCGTCATTCTTTTGCAACTTGCATAAAACCGAGTTCCAGAGGCGTCTTGCGTCCGAAAATCTTAACCATGACCTTGAGTTTGTGTTTCTCGGTATTAACCTCTTCGATTACACCGCTAAAACCACTGAACGGGCCATCCGTAACTTTTACCGTCTCGTCCACGCTGAACGGGATGTTTACCTCTTCAGCCAACTCCGTTTCTTCGGCTGTACCGAGTATACGGTTGACATCAGACTGCCTCACCGGAGTAGGATTTTCCTGTCCACCGAGGAATCCCAAGACATTAGGCATGAAGCGAAGCGTATGAGCGACATCTCCTTTCAGCTCTGCCTCAACAAGCACATAACCGGGGAGAGCTATTTTCTCCTTTACGACTCTTTTGCCGTTGCGCAAAGAAGCATGTTTCTCCATAGGTATCAGCACCTGAGATACACACGCAGAAAGAAGCGCATTGTGCTTGAGTTCAGCCTCGATATACTCTTTTACCTTGGCTTCCTTCCCGCTGACAGCACGCAATACATACCATTTCTTACCTGATTCAGCCATTTCCTTTAATAACGATATTAATTAGGATAGATCGTACTCATGACAAACCGGAACACGGAATCCATAATGAACACCACAAGCGCAATGATCAAGGAAGCAGATAATACAACCATTGCGGTGTGAGTAAGTTCGGCTCGTGTGGGCCATGATGTTTTATGCACAAGTTCTTCGTAGCAAACTTTGCAATAATTTGTTAAACTCTTAAACATATTATCTCTTTTTTGCACGGGAAGAGAGGCTCGAACTCCCGACACCTGGTTTTGGAGACCAGTGCTCTGCCAACTGAGCTATTCCCGTAAAATAGGCTCTCGTCAGTTAAGGCGAGAGCCCTTATTTTAAAACTAAATTGTATTAGTCAATGATCTCAGTAATCTGACCAGCACCTACTGTACGGCCACCTTCACGGATAGCGAAACGCAGACCAACGTTCAATGCAACAGCGTAGATCAGGTCTACTGTGATAGTTACATTATCACCAGGCATTACCATTTCAACGCCTTCGGGCAGAGAAATTTCACCTGTGCAGTCCATTGTACGGAGATAGAACTGAGGACGATACTTGTTTCCGAACGGAGTATGACGTCCACCTTCCTCTTTCTTCAGAACGTAGATCTGAGCCTTGAACTTCTTGTAAGGTTTGATCTGTCCCGGGTGGCAGAGTACCATACCACGCTTGATTTCGTTCTTGTCGATACCGCGGAGCAACAGACCTACGTTGTCACCAGCTTCACCCTCGTCAAGAATCTTGCGGAACATCTCAACGCCAGTAACAACCGACTTCTTGTCCTCGCCAAGACCGAGCAGCTCAACTTCATCACCAACCTTAACACGGCCAGTCTCGATACGGCCAGTAGCAACAGTTCCACGACCAGTGATTGAGAACACGTCCTCAACCGGCATCAGGAACGGTTTGTCGAGGTCACGCGGAGGCAGCGGAATCCAGTTGTCAACAGCATCCATGAGCTCCATAACCTTGTCTTCCCACTTCTTAACGCCATTCAGGGCGCCGAGTGCAGAACCACGGATGATAGGAGTATTGTCGCCGTCGTACTCGTACTGATCGAGAAGCTCGCGCATCTCCATTTCAACGAGTTCGAGCATTTCCTCATCCTCAACCATGTCGCACTTATTCAGGAACACAACCAGACGGGGAACGTTCACCTGACGGGCGAGAAGCACGTGCTCACGAGTCTGGGGCATAGGACCGTCGGTTGCAGCGACAACGATGATGGCACCGTCCATCTGAGCCGCACCAGTAACCATGTTCTTCACGTAGTCAGCGTGTCCCGGGCAGTCAACGTGAGCGTAGTGACGAGTTGCAGTCTCATACTCAACGTGGGCAGTATTGATGGTGATACCACGCTCCTTCTCTTCGGGAGCGTTGTCAATCTGGTCGAAAGACTTAACTTCCTCACTCTTTGTAAGTCCTCTTTCGGCAAGCACCTTTGTGATGGCTGCAGTCAGAGTAGTCTTACCGTGGTCTACGTGACCGATAGTACCAATGTTAACGTGTGGTTTGGTACGTTCAAAATGTTCTTTAGCCATAGCTTTAATTATTTGTTATTTTAATGAATAATCGTGTATTTTCTGCTTCTTTTGATATAATCATAAAGTCGTAGAGCTGTAACCGAGATTTGAACTCGGGACCTCTTCCTTACCAAGGAAGTGCTCTACCACTGAGCTATTACAGCAGCGAGAGCGGAAAACGGGACTCAAACCCGCGACCCCCAGCTTGGAAGGCTAGTGCTCTATCAACTGAGCTATTTCCGCAAATACTTCTACTGAAGTGGGTGGTGATGGATTCGAACCACCGAAGGCGAAAGCCAGCAGATTTACAGTCTGCCCCATTTGGCCACTCTGGTAACCACCCTTGTATTAGTCGACGTCCCGTCTTCTTGAGCCTCTTGTCGGATTCGAACCAACGACCCCGAGATTACAAATCACGTGCTCTGGCCAACTGAGCTAAAGAGGCAAGCAAAGCAGCCGTCAGGCGCTTGTTTGTAAGGACGTGTCCTAAAACGGCTGCAAAGATAGGCATAAATTTTGAACCACCAAAACTTTTAGCGGTTTTTTTTAATTATTCCGCAATTTTTCTTTGTATTTCACCAATTGCACCTTCATTGAGTCCACGCACAGGTCTACTCCCTCCTCGAAAGTATCGCACACCTTTTCAACGAAAAGACGCGACCCCGGAACCATAACCGTAAGGCTAGTCTCCTTGTTTAGCGCGGTGGCCGGCTTCACGACCTTAAGTCCTATTTCTACTGTTTGAATATCCTCGTAAGATTTTTCCAATTTTGAAACCTTCTTCTCGATGAAAGCCTTCAACTGCTCCGTAGCATCAAAATTGACTGATTGGATTCTGATTTCCATAATTCCCTCCTATTCTTTATTATAAAGGTTAATTAAAGGTCTCGGCAGAGTCTGTTAAACCTCAGCTGATTATATTCACTTACCGGACTTGCCTGCCGTTTCGGTGGCCGGCAATTAACAGCGTCCGGCAATCACGCCCGCGGATGGGCTGATTCATATACTTTCTTCAACTGTTCAAACGTCGTGTGGGTGTATATTTCCGTTGTTGTCAACCGGCTATGCCCCAACAACTTCTTCACACTCTCAAGCCCTGCACCGTTGTTAAGCATCGCCGTTGCAAACGTATGCCGCAATACATGCGGGCTGCGTTTTCTTAAAGTACACACACGACCGAGATTGTTCATCACCATGCGTCGTGCCTGCTGGTATGTAACCCGTTCCCCTTTTTGCGTAAGGAATAACGCCGGTGATTTCCCAGCCACGCACTCGTTACGCGCCGACATATAGCCTTCAATGGCCTCGCGCAGTTCCGTCCCGAACGGTATTATGCGTTCCTTGTTTCTCTTGCCAAGGACTTTCATCTGACAAGCGGACAAGTCCACATCTGAATCGTCAAGCCCCAACAGTTCAGAGATACGCACCCCTGTTTCATAAAGAGTCAATATCATAGTACGCGCGCACACGTCATCATAACGTTCCATGTTCCACATGCCCTCGTCGAACAAAGCCTCAATATCCCTCTCCCTGACAAACTGCGGCAAGGGCTTCTCCTTCTTAGGGCCTTTTATCCCGTGGGCAGGATCGGAGGCGACCAAATTCCTCGACAAGGCGAAACGATAAAAGGAACGCACCGCACTCAAACGTCTGTTGACGGAAGTAGCAACATTCCCCTTGTCCATCATGAACCCCATCCAGTCACGGATGACATCGGAGTCCACCGTTTCCCATGTAAGGCCGGCATCCAGATTCTTGAAGAACGACTCAAACTCTTTCAGGTCGTCACCATACTCCCCTACTGTCCTTGCGGAATAATTCCGCTCGAACTTGAGGTAGTCCAAAAAATCCTTCACATCCATAAAGCCGTCGCCATTTATGTTATTCGGCAACGAATTTACGAAATTTGAGCCAAACCGCCAAATTTTCTGAAGACTTTTTATTACACTAAGGCAATTGGTTTCCATACGTAAACCAAGTTGGGTACAATGAACCGGGCAACGTACCGAAAGCACACGTTTTCCAGACGTAGCAAAAGCACATGCCTGCGGTGTGTGGTGCTACAGCAGTGGAGCCGCATCACAAATAAGCAACTTTTACGCACCCGATGACAAATTTGCCATAAAATATTTTATCTTTGCAGTAAAGGTCATCACATAATACAAAATAGCGGAAAAGCGCATGGGTAAACTAATAAACGAATTCAAGCAGTTCGCCATAAAAGGCAACGCTGTCGACATGGCTGTCGGCGTAATCATCGGCGGAGCTTTCGGCAAAATAGTGTCTTCAATAGTCAACGACCTCATAATGCCTCCGGTAGGCTGGCCATAGGAGGCGTCAACCTGACCGACCTTAAAGTAACTCTGCCCGCATTCGACATGGGTATAGAAAAGCTTGCACCGGCAACCATCAACTACGGCAACTTCATACAGACCACTTTCGACTTCCTCATCATCTCACTTTGCGTCTTCCTTATGCTAAGAGGCATTAACAAACTTGTCAAGAAGAACGAAGGCGTAAAGAAAGACGCCGAAGCGGCAAAACCGACAGAGCCAAGCAAAGAAGAAAAACTGTTAACCGAAATACGCGACCTTCTTAAACAACAGGCGGAAAAGAATGCCTGACACGAAAAAGGTTCAGACTCCAAGTCCTAACAAAAAAAAACAACGGAAAGCGGGACAGATTGCATGAAACCGCTTTCCGTTATTTCAAAATCATAAAATGCTTCACATCACGACAAAACGATAAAAGGAACTCATCGCGCCAACCGACATAAGACGGAAGCCACAATGTTTCCTTTATCTCTCATGCTCTACATCCAATCTCGGATGACATTGGAGCCTACAAACTCCCCTGTGAGCCTTTTTCCTCAAACAAACAGCTTACGTTCATAAAAACGCCACCATTATATTATTATATAGATATGGCAACGAATTTACTAAAACACAACAAGCCGTCAGCCCTACACGGAATATATTATTCCTCGGCAGTTCTGAGTTTCTGTACGTAAATGGCGCGCTGCATCTTAAGTCTCTTGATGACAGACGGTTTGTCGTACTGCTGACGAGCGCGAAGCTCCTTAACGACGCCTGTCTTCTCGAATTTTCTCTTAAACTTCTTCAATGCTCTTTCGATGTTCTCGCCATCTTTAACTGGTACAATAATCATGTTTTGTCTTTAATTTTTTATATTGTTAAACTTATTTTTTATTCGATGCTTTTAATAGCGGCTGCAAAGTTACGGTTTATTTTCTTGACTACCAAAATATTCCGCCGATTTTTCACTAGTCTGAAGAATATTTCATTACAAAGACCTATCACTCTTCCAATTATAATATAATCATACAGTCCGGAATGACAAGTCCACCTTATAAATATGCACCGATTCATCCAGCCTCAACGTTATCCACCCGCGCTAAACAAATACGGGTGGAAAAGACTTCATACTTTCCCACCCATACTCAATCATTCTCATATTTCACGTTCAAGTCCGCACCGGTTATTTTTTACGATAACCGCATTTCGGACACACACCGTCGGAGTTCATTGCCACTCCGCAGAGCGGGCAGCGGTCTATGCTGCTCTTTGCTTCAAACTCTGCCGATGCTGCGTTCACGCCGCTTGTAAATGTTATTTTTACAATGTTCAGCTTGTCTTTCAGCAAGTCATAGACAATCTTTATCATCCCTTCCACGGTCATTGTCTCCTTAGTCACCACAAGACGGGCATCCGGATAAGCAGTTGCCAACTCTGTCTTGAAGGCCTCGCCCTTCATCTTGTTCTGCGGATGGCCGTTCTTTATGCCCTGCTTTTCATACACTTCAAGTATGGCGGGCAGAAGTGGATCGTCTTCGCGCAATACCAGGGCATGGTCGAAATTCTTCAACAGGCTCCATGCCACTTTCTGGATTTCATTACACGGATAAACCATGTTTACGCCGCTTTCAACCGTGTCTTCAACTTCTATTGTCAATGTTCCTGTGTGACCGTGTAGATACTGGGCTTCGCCTTGGAAGCCATAGAAACGATGTGCATACTGCAAATCGAAAGTCGTGATACTTCTCATAGGTTTTTAATTTTTTAGTGTTTGACTTTGTTTTTATTTATAGTTATCTGCACCTGTATATTGTCGATGTCAACCGATGCAAAATCCTTATTCTTCAAGTACTGACGTATCAGTTCTGACAGCCCTTCGTCCATATAGTCCATAATGTGCTCACCTTCGAAAACATGGTGGTGCTCTTTTACCGTAATGTCGTAATAGCTTTTTCCCACTCCGGGGTTAAACACATGCGACAGCAAGTTGGCCTTACAGAACGAATCCAGAATCCGGTATATCGTGGACACTGTTATTTCGCTGTCCTTGGCTTGCACACACTTTATTATTTCGTCTATCGGCGCATGGCGCAATTCCATCATGGCTTCATACACCACTTTGCGCTGGGGGGTGACTTTCAGACCCGCACTCTTTATATTATCTGTACTTTCCACTTTTTCTTTATTCTTGCGCTGCAAAGTTAATGATAAAAATTTGCATTTGCAAATTTTTCGCAATAAATCTTCGTTTGTTATTAAAAAAAGAATGACTAAGGGCACAACAACCTCCCTACCCTGCAATATTTACTTGTCGGAAAAGCGTCAACACACAGGCTCCACCCGGGCCATGGTTTACCTGCTCCATGATCCATTCTTCAAGCCGTGGGCTGCATTATTCTTCGGCCACATTAGCCTTCTTTCCTATTTAACGGTAATAAAAATCCCATCTTACAGCGTTACATTTTCAGCGTTACAAGCATGTAAATACTTGATAATCAGCACATGTCATGTAACAGTAGCAAAAAACTCGTTGCCTGGAAATTTGGATGTTACTGTCGTCTGGTTTAACTTTGCAGTACAGGTCGTGCAAAGAATACGCAGACAAATAAGACATAATACGATTAATCAAATAAAAAACATTACCGACTATGAACACTTTTAAAAGACTTTTCGCACTGCTGCCGTTCGTGTTTTTAGGAATGACGGCCATAGCACAAAACGCCGACAACGGACAGAAGGAAACAGGCAACGCCGCATCTAACTTTTTCGCAGAAAGGCTGTATGCACACATAGGGTTCGGAGCAAGCACCAAGCACGACGGCATGACGCCGGCGGAATTCACTGCCGAGATAGGCTACAAGTTCATTCCGCGCATGTACGCTTACTTCCATGCCAGCGGACTCTACGGCCTTTATGACAAGGACCACGGACAGACATACACAAAGACTACGAACATACTCGGCGGCGGACTTGGCTACACACTCTACAAGCCCGACAACGAGGCAATATCGATAGACCTGCGGGGCACGGTGGCAGCTAGCGTAGGCAAAGCCGACTGGAAGCAAACATCGTATGACGCCATGCTGCTTTTCCGCATAGGCCGTGGAACTTTAAAGGCCGACATCGGCATAGGCTACAAACACATAACGTCGCACACGGCTGGCATCGGCGCATACAACGGACTGGCGGTGTCGCTGGGCTTCGGATTCTGACAATCCTCAGCCGTATAACCAATCGTCCCGACTCCAGTCAGAGTTCTTCCGCCGTTCTGTCCTTTGCTCTTTCATCATAACGGCAGGAATATTATTAGTTAACGTAAATTTCCGGTGCAGGGTTTGCCATTCAGACAAGCCTGCACCGGAATTTGTCATTCATCCAAGCCTCATACAACCTTCTTTGCGTTTATCCTCGACTTCATTGTCCTCTGCGCACCAGGGGTCATGCACATGGTACGCTGAATGTCGGCGTCGTCACGGCCCATGTCTAACAAAAGAAGGTAGAAGATGTTTGACGACGAAAGGCGGCGGTAACCGTTCTCGGCAGAGGCTACCGCCTCGGCATGCCCTACGCGGTAATACTCTATGAACTCGTCGAACTCCTTCTTGCTCCACGTTGCCGTTGTTCCGCCGGCGGCTATCTCGTCATAAAGGCGCAGCCCGTTGCCAAGCACGGCTGCCTGGCCGTCCTTCAGGTTGCGTATCTTACGCTTAAGGTCGTTCACCTTGCCGGCGTGGCTTGCGTCCTGCTTTTCCAGTTCGCTTATGCGCGCAGTGTATTCGGCTATCAGGCGGTTGCCCTCGCTTATGGTGCGCTTGGCCTTGTTGATGCGTTTGCGGTAATACAACGTAAGCGACAGGACAAGCAAAACAACCACGCAAAATGCCAACAACACATTGCGCAACACACATTCCTTATACTTATCGCGTTCATAATCGCGCTGAACAGTAACAGCCTCTTCCGTCTTCATCGCGCGCCGCGCACTGTCCTGCAAAGCCTGTGCTTCCTTGTAGAAACGCGACGATGCGGCGTAGTCGCCTGCCTTGTCTGCCATCTCGGCACGAAACTGCAATATTTCAACCCTATCCTCAACCGAAGCGTTTGGCCATGCTTCCTTCAGCAAAGAGTCGCTCTCTGCACTATCGCCAAGCATGTAACGGGTCTTAGCGAGGTTTATCCTGGTTGTTACATCAGGAAATAAATTAAAAGCCTGTTTGAAGAGAGAATCGGCTTTACGGTACATTTTATTATCATAATAAATGACTCCCATATTGGTAAACAACACGGAACGGAATTCCTTTCCTTCTATTTTATTTATATAAGGAAGTGTTTTATCAAGATAAAACTCCGCACTGTCTTTGCGTCCCATCTGGTAAAAGCACAAAGCCTTACTATTGTAAGCGGCACACAACCAAGGAATATTATCATTCTCGATGGCACACTTTAATGACTTTTCCGCATATTCTAACGCCGCCAGATTTGCGTCCAGATAAATATTAATCAGTGACATGTTGTTACAAATAAGATGCCGCAGCCAGGGAATCTCAGCCTTCATTTCCGCTTCTTCGGCCTTTTTCATAAACAACAACGCTTTTTTCACACTATCCTCAAGCAACAAAGAAGCACCTTTATAATAATAGGCACGCGCTAAATAACCGTAATCGCCTTTACGCTTGAAATAGTCAATACTGAAATATATCAAGGAATCAGCTTCGGTTTCTTCATCCAATATAAAATCATTCTGAAACTTTAACAAATAATATAGAGCCTTATCGCCATCCTCAGATAAGCCTTGATTATTTATATCATAAAGTTCTTTGTCTGCAAGTTCATGTTGTTCTCCATAAATTAAGCTGTCGACACGTTCAAGCCGGGCACGCATCTTGCTTTTCGATACATCGCAACAGATGAACAATAAAAGGGTGGCAAAGTATAATAACAATGTTCTCATAAATATATTTTTCTCCATGCAAAAGTAGTGATTTTCCATAAATCAAACAAAAAGCGTAAATATTTTTACAACAACGAGGTTACACTCCAAAATAAGAAGTATGACGCAATGCTGCTTTCCCGCACAGGCCGTGGAACTTTAAATGCCTACATCGGCATAAGGCGCAAGCATATAACGCGCACACGGCCCTTATCGGCTTCCGAAGCCCGGCGAAACTGCCGGG
>ENA-OQQU01000056-OQQU01000056.1-human-gut-metagenome-genome-assembly--contig:-NODE-56-length-70608-cov-41.072258_pt1 | contig 70608 bp, 56 predicted proteins | sample MGYA00243233_ERZ505096 | MGnify/ENA primary metagenome ERZ505096 (study PRJEB26097, sample SAMN02712159) | human gut metagenome | biome: Gut microbiome | host: Homo sapiens | place: Denmark: Copenhagen... | reverse complement strand
CCGGGGCTTTTTGATTAATTGTTTAACTCGTCCCATTTTAACGGGACACTAATGAATTCAACTATGAAAAAAACTTTACTTTTATTTTGTTTGGGACTTACTGTTCAGAGCATTTCAGCAGCTGAAGTCAATCCGTTCCAGAACGATGTAAACAAGGTTGCTGCCGTTTCAGACGGTACTATGTGGAAAGACCTTGCAGCCGAGAGTTTCGATGGTGGCGACGGTACGGCTGAATCTCCTTACCTCATAAAGACTGCCGAGCAGCTGGCTAAGGTTGCCAAGGATGTTTACGATGGCGACACTGATTATGCCGACACGTATTTCAATATAACAGCCGACATCGACCTTGACGGCCACGACTGGTATCCGATTGGATATAACTATTCGACAGGCGAGGAACTGGTAAACAACTACTTCAGAGGTAAGTTTGACGGATGCGGCCATAAGATTACCAACCTTACAGTTCCGCAGATGGCTGAATACAGATCATCAGGTCTGTTCGGAAGTACTGAGGAAGGATTTGAGCTGAGAAACCTTACCATTGAGAGTGGCGACATCACCGGCGAGATGGTTGTAGGAGCGTTTGTAGGCTCAAACAACGGTATCGTTGAGAACTGTGTAAACAAGGCTAAGGTGTCATGCTTCTTCTATTATGTAGGCGGTATCGTAGGCTCTAATTACCGACAGGGCACCGTTAAGCACTGCACAAACTACGGATACATACTTGCCGGAAACGAAAGCGCAAACGGCATGTCGGCTGGTGGAGTAGTCGGCTCAAACTACAACATGGTCGAAGAGTGTGCCAACTACGGCAATGTTGAGACCATGACAACAGGCGCAGGCGGCATCGTTGAACTGATGGAAGGCGGCACCGTACGCAACTGCTTCAACAGGGGCGCAATAAAGGGTCCCGAGCGTCTTGGCGGCATCATAGGCGAAGCTCTCGGCCGTGGCGGCAACTGCGAGGTTTACAACTGCTACAACGCAGGCACAATCAACGCCGATGCAATAAATGCAGGCGCAATACTGGGCCTCGGCATGTTCATCAGCTCAAACAAGCTCACCATCAAGGACGTGTACAACAACTCTGACATCTTCTCAGGTTCATCTTGGGGCTCAGCTGCCGACTTCATGGGCAACTTCGACCTGACCGAGGCTACTTTCATGACTACTGACGAGATGAAGGCTGACGACTTCGTGACCAAGCTAAACAGCCTGAGCGGTTCTGAAGAAACCGTCTGGATGGCCGACACCAAGAACATCAACGACGGCTACCCGATACTGGGCTACATGGAGAACATAAGCACAGGCATCACAAGCCCGGCGGCAGGCAAGGACTTCAACGTTTACGCTGCTGAAGGCGCCATCGTGGTAGAAGGTGCAGAAGGCGAGCCCATGCAGGTTTACACCGTAGGCGGACAGATGGTTTACAGCGGCAAGGCTGCCAGCGTAAGCTCGAAGGCCGGACTCTACGTAGTACGCGTAGGCAACAAGGCTTACAAGGTTGTCGTTAAATAACCTTATAATACAAGATAAACAAATAAAAGGAAACAGTGTAAGGCGGCTTGCCTTACACTGTTTTTATTTATAACTGCACGACGGTCTGCTGAACCGACAGGGCAGGTAGAGTGCCTTACCGTTACCTGCCGCCCAGCAGCTGCTCGTACATCGCCACATACTTTGCCGCCACCTTGCGGTAGTCGTGATGCTTCCTTACAAACTCCATGCTCTGGCGCGACAGCCGCTCAACGTTGCCCTCTGTCAGCAGGGCGCGCTCCAGGCATGCCACATTCTCCTCGAAACTCTTCACCGGGCTTACGTTAATTATCGGCCTTAGCTCCTTTTCGCCTATGAATCGGTAGAAGTCTTCCTCGCCGCCGCCTATCACCACTGTGCCGCGCGCCATTGCCGCCAGCGAGTTCATCGACGGCGTGTAGCTGTACAGCTGGTCCACCTGCACGTCGGCACGTTCGAGCATGGCGCAGTATTCATCGTAGGGCACGTCCTCGACGTACATTATCTCGAGCCGTCCGGGGTGCCTGCGCGCCACTTCCTCTACCATCCGCGCTATCTTGCGCGCGCCTTTCAGGTAGTCGCGCCTTGCCTGGATGCCCACCAGCACGCTTATCTTGCCGCCGGTGCCCTTTACGCGCGCTACGCCGGGCTGGTGCATCGGCAGTGGCAGGTAGTGCAGCCTGCCGCGGTAAGGCTCCTTGTCGTAAGCCAGGTAATACTCGTACAGGCAGGCGGCAAAGGCGTCGGCGCACGCCACGGCCTTGTCGAAGCACGCCACGCACTCGGGCAGCCGCTGCTCGGCCAGGCGCTCCCTGTTCTCCTCAACGTTGCGCGCCTCGCCCTGCCAGTACATGTCCGAATACGCCGGCACGCCCTCAAGCTGGCGCTCCAGCACGAGCGGGTCGTCGCCGTAGCAGCCCTTTACGAAGCGGCGGTTGTGGCGCTTCAGGTAGCTTATGAGCATCTTGTTCCAGCCCATCTTCAGCGGCACGAACTGGTAGTTGTGTATCTGCACTATGTCGTTGCCGCTCAGCCGGCGTATGTTGCGCAGTATGGTCCACACCACCTTCAGTCCACCGAGCTTTCCCCAGCGCATGTCGCGCCGCAGGTCTATGTCGCGCGGACAGTCGCGGTGCGCGTTGCCGTCTGACATCAGCACAACGTCGTGGCCCAATGCTGCCAGGCCGTCTCTCAAAGTTGAATGGGCGTAGCTCGCCTCGCCTATAAGAAGAATCCTCATCAGATAAACTTGTTACAATAGCCTTGCAAAACCAGTGACGGCAATATTTACCGCCTGTTTCACACGTACCTGCATTACGTGTAGGCAAATATACTTATAAAACTACTGAATAGCCTTAAATCCATTATGAAATAACCCTATTTTTTGTATTTTTGCACGAATGGAAAGAAATATTAAACCAATAAAGTCATGAGAACAACCAATTTGATAAAGGCGGCCGTTATCGCCATTTTTACATTACCTGTGGCCGTACATGCCCAGACCGCACAGCAAGCGCCTAAGCAATGCCTTGCCCCCAATACGCCCGTGGGCACGCCACGCGGCATATTTCCGGGCAGGGTGGCGTGGAGCCACGCTCCGGGTGCGGCAACGTGGGACGGAAGCAAGGCGTCGGCATGGTTTGACGACTCTTGCAACGACTACGCCCTGTGCCAGTGGCTCGTTGCCGCGACGCTGCGCAACCTGACGGGCGAGAAGTCGGAAAAGAGGGCATGGCGCACCGTGTTCACCTACTTCAACACGCAAAGGGGCAAGCAGGGCAAAAGCTACGGCAAAGGGGAGAAGATAGCCATAAAGGTAAACAACAACAACACGTACTCGCACGAAGACAGCAGGGAGATAAACGCTTCGCCGCAAATGCTGCTCGCCCTGCTCGAAAGCCTTGTCGAGGTAGCGGGCGTGCCGCAACAGTGCATCACCGTGGCCGAACCGAGCCGCTTCATCACCGACTACCTCTACAACAAGTGCCACGGCCGCTACCCCGGCATAAGGTTTGTCGACAATAGCGGCGGCGACGGCCGCATGAAGGCTGAATACAGTGAAGGCGCAATACGCTTCTCAAAGGACAACGGCCGCCTTGCACGCGGCTTGGCAACGGCGTTCACCGAGGCCGACTATGTAATAAACATGGCGCTGCTTAAAGGCCATGTGGGGCAGGGCGTGACGCTGTGCGGCAAGAACTGGTACGGATGCACGAGCATCAATGCCGATTGGCGCAAGAACGCGCACAACAACTTCGACCAAAACCGCGACGGCACGCCCAAATACATGACTTTTGTAGACTTCATGGGGCACAAAGACCTGGGCGGCAAAACTCTGCTTTGGCTCATCGACGGGCTTTACGGCTGCAAGAACGTAGGCGGCGAACCGGGACCGCTGTGGACCATGGAACCCTTCAACGGACAGTGGCCGTGCTCGCTCATAGGCAGCCTTGACCCGGTGGCCATTGACATGGTTGGCATTGACCTGCTTACAAACCAATTCCCCGACATGCCCGACGCCGACTACTCCGACATGTACCTCATTGAAGCCGCACAGGCCGGCAACGCCCCATCGGGCACGGCATACGACCCCGAAGGCGACGGCACACCGCTCAAGTCGCTGGGTGTGGCCGAACACTGGAACAACGCCACCGACCGGCAATACAGCCGCAACCTCGGCAGGAAAGAAGGCATAGAGCTCGTGTATGAAAGGAAAAAGTGACGGACGGGCAACAAACGCGATAAAGGCAATTATTTAACGCAATAAAACAATATAAATAACATGAAAGCAAACAGAACAGCCAAGTATCTCGCCGTCTGCGCAGCAGCAGCCTTGACGGCTTCGTGCGGAAGCAGTGCAATAACAGGCGAATGGACAGAACCCGTGCCCGGCATGGACAACATGGTGCAGGGCATCAGGATTGACAAGGGCGGCAAGGCCTCGTCGGTTAACATGTCGACGCTGAAATACGAAAAGTGGCATAAGGCAGGACGCAGCCTCATGCTCTCGGGCAAGAGCATAGGCAACGGGCAGACGATAGCCTTCACCGACACGTTCGCCATAGACAAACTGACAAGCGACAGCCTCATACTAACTAAAGGCTCGTACACAATACGCTACAAAAAGAATAAATAGCAATTACGCTACTTGCATATCTGTGCCGCACCGTCGGCAATGCACCGCCAACTGTCAAGCAAAGTCTCATGCGACTATCTGCTTAAATACCAGGCAAGGCTTCATGCACGCTATCTGAAACGTACATGAAGCCTTGCTTTTTTCATTAATCCGCCACGGCCGCTTGCACCGCAGGGCTTAAAACCAAGAGTTATTGAAGAGCAAATTCTCTTTTAATTTGCACAATCATTCGGATTTTTCAATCTTCGTTCTTCACTCTTCACTTAAATAGCTATCGGATTTTTCTCTTTTCACTTTTATCTTTTAACTTGCACAAGCATTCAGATTCTTCACTCTTCGTTCTTCACTCTTAACTTAAATGACTATCGGATTTTTCTCTTTTCTCTTTTCTCTTTTATCTTTTAACTTGCACAAGCATTCGGATTCTTCACTCTTCGTTCTTCACTCTTAACTTAAATAGCATTCGGATTTTTCACTTTTCTCTTTTATCTTTTAACTTAACTCCAGCATTCTCTTTATCGGCTTAACGGCATCCGCGGCTATTGCAGGGTCGACGTCAACCTCAGGCCAGCCATGCTTCAGAGTGTTGTAGAGCTTCAGCAGCGTGTTCATCTTCATATACTCGCACACGTTGCACGCACCGCCCTCGGCAGGCGGCACCGGTATGAATTCCGTACCCGGGCAGCGCTTGCGCATCTCGTGCAAAATTCCGGCCTCTGTTGCCACGATATACACCCCGTCGGGATGTTCCTCGGCATACTTCAGCATCACCGCCGTAGAGCCCTTAACGTCGGCCAGAGCCAGCACGTCGGCAGTACACTCCAAGTGCGCCATCACAACAGCCTCAGGCCGCTCGGCCTTCAGCCTGCGTATCGCCCCGGCAGAGAAGCGCCCGTGCACATGGCATCCGCCCTGCCACAGCAGCATCCGCCTGCCCGTAACAGCGTTTACATAGTCGCCCAAGTGGCGGTCGGGACCGAAGATTATCTTCTCGTCCTCCGGCAGCTGGCGTATTATGCGCTCCGCATTGCCGCTCGTTACGACGATGTCCGTCAGCGCCTTCACCGCCGCCGTGGTGTTCACATAGCTCACCACCGTGTAGCCCACATGCTCCTGCTTAAACTTCCTCAGCTCCTCCGCTCCGCACGAGTCGGCAAGCGAGCAGCCCGCGTTAAGGTCGGGACACAGCACCGTCTTGTCAGGGCACAGCAGCTTGCACGTCTCAGCCATGAAGTGCACACCGCACATCACCACCACCTTGGCCTCCGTCTGCGCCGCCTTACGCGCCAGCGCCAGCGAGTCGCCTATGAAGTCGGCCACGTCCTGCACGTCGCCGTCAGTATAATAGTGCCCCAGGATAACGGCATCCTTCTCCTCACACATTCTGCGGATCTCAGCCTTCAGGTCAACACCCTCAGGAGCAGGCTCGTCAATGAAGCCCTTGCCCCTCCATTCGTCTTTCACCATAAGTCTTTACATTTTTAATTATCATCCAGCCCCTACGCCGGCTCCTGTCGTCAGCCAAAGGCAGCCGCAAACCGGCAGGGCAAAAAATAATGTCACAAAGTTTTCAACGCCTTTTTATAATTATCCGTTTTTTTCCTTTCCTTAAAAAAAAGAATGATTTCTTATGATGTGCCGTGGATTAGTGCAAAACTTTCCGTCAAAATCCTTTGATAATAAGTTATAAACACCTTCGGCACCGTTGTCAACACCCTTAACTAACATCTTCAGCCTGACAGTCAGCCATTAACGTAATTTATCAACAACACCGGCGTAGACTGCAAAATTAATAAGTTTATATTTTTTTCCGTAATGAAACTGTTGAAAACTTGATAATTTTCCCTTAACAACCCTGTTGATATCCACCTGCACAACCCACCTCCGCCGTCCCCCGTTGAAAACCCCATGTTTGTAAACACACTTATCCACACCTTTTTCCACAGTTATCAACATACTTTCCACAGCCGCGCAGAACACTACCTCCCGCCATCCCAAAGGCCACCTTCCATCCCCCAATATGCCGCCTTTTGCAAGGCAAAACGCCATGTTTTGCAGCTCAATCAGTATTCTTTTTCAATGCAGATATGACCTTTCAGATTCAGGAGAATTTCTGAAGTTTGATAATGAAAATATTACACAAAATTACTTAGACGAATTGATTATAAAAGACAATGATAAAAATACTGATTTAAAATTTGAAACATTGAAGTTTTTATGTATATTTGCAGTGCATTAGATTTACTGATGCAATTTTTTTATAGCTCAATCGCTCTCGAATCACCACCTCGAAAATAGATAGAGCTAAAGAATATACGTTGGGATTCGTGCCTTTAGGCGCGGACTTCTCCATAGTATATTCGGGCTTGTGGTGAGCCAGAGAGCGTATGGTGAATGTCTGCGCTTTTCTTTTTTAGTTAAACGTATGGCATAACCTGATAGAAGGTATATAAACTATATTTTTAACTAAATTATAAAAAAATGAAAAAGCTTTTATTATTAACTTTGGTTACACCATTACTTTTTTCGTCATGCTGTACACTTTTTACAAGTGCATCTCAAACAGTTACGTTTGTAGGAGAAAAAGGAACACGAATTTATGATAATGGTATGAAAATAGCTACCATAGAGGACAGTGGCGAAACGAGCGTTCGTATTAGGAAAAAAATATCCTCGAAAGAACTTATTGCCAAAAAAGAAGGATATAAACCTACACCAATTATGTTGGAATCAGAAATTAATCCTGTGTCTTTTATAAATCTATTAAATGTTTTGGCATGGGGTATAGATTTAGGAACTCAAAAGGCTTGTAAATGGAGTAATACTTATTTTGAAATAGAAATGGAGGAAGAAAAATGAAAAAGTTATTTGGAATGATGTTGCTATGCGCAACAATGGTATTGTCATTTTATGCCTGTTCTGAGGATGAAGAACAAGTTTTTGTAACAAAGTCTTTGGTGGTTGGCACTTGGGATGTTATTTGGTTGGAACAAGACGGTGAAAGTATGAATGTTCCTTCAGGGTATATTTACATGAAATTAAATAGCGACGGAAGTTATAGAACCACTATGTTAAATAATTCTTACATAGGAACATATAAAATTGATGGAAACACTGTCGTAGGAACAACCTTAGATCCTATTAAAGAGTATTATAGATTTACAAGTTTGGATGGCAATACGGCAAATATTAATTATTCAAACAGCATAGGAGATAAATATAAGTTTAAAGCAATAAAAAGATAGAGTATTTTATTTTGGATAATTTGTGTTATAGGTATTGTGTCTATGACTTTTAAAAGTTTGACAAAATAAGTTTGAAAGTTTTTTGAGAGTTACAAGTTTTTACTAAATTTGTACCATACAAATAAATGCAGTTATATGCTACCTATTTGTGTAGTATGTAACTGCTAAATTTTTTATTTCGATAATACTATTTGAAAAGTTAAACTCATTTATGGTATTGTATTAAATAATCATCATATTCTAAATTAAAGATAATACTTTTCTGAAAAGATCATTATCTGTACCAAATTCTGTATATAAAGGAATGATATTTACATTTGAACAAATTATTTGCTTGTCGTACCCTAATATGTCTATATTTTTCATAAAAGCTTCATAACCTTTTTCATCTTTTGTTATATAATAAATTGTTTGACAATTTGAAGTTTTATTAGAAATAGAGGTAAAGAATTCATCAAAATAATCCGAGTCCGTGATTCCAACAGATAATCCAAATATGATTACGTATTTAGCTTTTAAAAGATCTTTTATAATATTAGTTTCAACATATGCATCATTTAATTTTTTTATTATAGGAATAAAATAATGATTATTTCTTATTATGTCAGGCATGCGTTTAAAATCAATTCCTACAATCATAAATTGTGATTGTGATGGTATTAATATTTTCCTATATTCATCATAAGGATCAAAAGAATAACGTCCATGAACAAATGTAAATTCCTTTTGTAAATTAAGTTCTACATATTCATAAGGATAAGTATAATTAAAAGTATAAACTTTACTTTTATTTGAGAAATTATTCAAGAATAAATATGCACAGGATGATACATTTATTTTTAAATTATTATTAGTTGTATAAGTAAAGAAAAACGAAAAATATCTTTTAAAGGCTATCCATTCTTCATTTATATGTTTAGCGTATTCTTCATTTCTTTTATTATTATACCATGATAAAATCTTTTCACGTATTTCATTTTCGAAATCACTCCATCTTTTTTTATCAATATTTAATGGATTACAAGCAGGACATAAATGATAATTACAATAAGCATTAAATGATAAATCTATTCCTAAGTTTCTATCAAATCCATTACCCAAAATTACAATTGTTTCATCCATATATATTTATTCTTAATTTAATCAGTGTTTATCTAAAGTTTTATTCATTTTCTTTTGTACAGCCTGAACTGTCCTATCGGCCGGCCTTTGGTATTGATGAATCCGTGCAGGGTTATTTCCTTGTCGTCGGTCATGCCGAAGCCGTCGGAGTCGGCGTAGTAGCTGCCGTCGGGGCGCACGGTCCATTCCACTGCCGCCTTGCTGCCTGTAAACGGGAAGACCCAGAAGCGGTAACGGGCCTTGAAGGCGAGGTATGGACACTGCTGTTTGATGAGCCGCATGGCTGACGGCTCGATGTCGGCTTCGGTCAGGAATTTCACTTCTCCGTGCTCAACGAGCGTTATCAGCCGCCTGGTGCCGCCGTCGTTGCGGCAGAGCCACATACTGCCGTCGCTGCTGTCTATTCTAAGAATCTTGTCGCCGAGCAGCTGCCTTATTTCGTAGCGTGAGGGGTTGGCCTCGATGTCGTCAAGTATCTTTCTGTGCGCGTCTTCCGTGTTGTTCATAATTGTCTGCGTTTTGTGTTATTACGGAGTCTGATTACAAAGATAGTAATTTTATGGGTTCAAAAATATAAAAATATTCCATAAAAGTTATAATGATGCAACCTTTTTATGAGGTTGTTCTTTTACTTTTAAATAAGATAGGATGCGGCTCGGCAAAGTAAAAATCTTAAAAACTCCGTTTTAATTTTTTGTCTTTGCGCTCGCCTTTCACTACCTTTGCAAGGCATAAACATACGGCAAGAAATAAAGATAATCATGAAAGCAAGAAATGCGGTAATGACGCTCCTCACGGCGGGGCTTATGTTAGGCAGCTGCACTTCCACTGTGAAAGTGCCTGAAGGCAAGTATCTGATAAGAGGAACTTTGGAGAATGTGGCTGACGGTACGGTGGTGGAGTTGTTGAAGGAAGACGGCAGGACGTTTAAGACCGTGTGCAAGGACACGGTGGCGGATGGCAGGTTCCTGTTTAGCGACTCGATCAGCGGCGAGGTTCCACAGAAGCTGATGCTGTTTTCTAGCGATAAAGGTTTTTCGGGCGCGTGGCTGGACGTATGGGTGCAGTCGGGTAAGTGTGTCAAGGTGACCGGTAAAGACCGTTTGCTGCCGTTGTGGAGTGTAGACAGCGACATCGCCGAACAGAAGGCTGCCGCCGGTTTCATGGCCCTGTGTCGTGCAGAAAGGGAAAAATTGATGCGGTGGAAGGCCGAGGAGGCTGACCTGTTTCGCGCCGAAAAGGAGCAGGGGCTTGATTGGAGTAAAATAGACTCGCTGCGCGCGCTGTGCGCCCCGGCAGACAGCCTGATATACTTGGCTGAGCTTGATTATATGAAGGAGGCTCCTGTTACGGCCGTGTGGCTGGATAAGTATAAGTTGTACAGCTCATTCTTGCAATGGAACCATGAGTTCGGACACCGTGACTTGATACGTTCGCTATCGGCGCGCATGTCTGACGAGGACAGGGCGACTGAGGCCGGACAGGAGATAACAGCCTATCTGAACCTGCCTGAAACGGTGGGAGTGGGCGACAGTATGGTAGACGGGGATTTGTACGACCTGGACGGAAACATACGCCACCTGGCGGAGTTTAAGGGTAAATACATACTGCTCGATTTCTGGAGCCAGGGCTGCGGCCCTTGCGTGAAGTCGCTTCCTGAAATGGAGGAAATAACCACACAATACAAGGACAGGATGGAAGTAGTCAGCATAAGCCAGGATCCCAAAGACAGCTGTAAGAAGTTCATTGCCCGGAAAGGCCTGAAGGGCAACCAGTGGAACGAGCTGCGCAAGGGTAACACGGGGCTTGCCGCCGTCTACCGGGTAAAAGGCATCCCCCATTACGTGCTGATATCGACTGACGGAAAGGTGGTGCGCATGTGGAGCGGTTACGGCAAAGGCTCGCTGAAAGCAAAGATGGAGGAACTTGTCAAGTAGGAATAGCTTTAATGTCGGAAAGCTTTTTTATGCTTCTGAGTGACGGATTCAGATATAGCAGTGGCGCCGTGCAAGCCTTAACCATTGTCCGGCTGGCAAGACATTAAGGCCGGCTGTTGGTTCAGGCAAATATGAAATAAATGAAAAATCACAAATAACTTATTGTGATCAGCTTCATAATTTATAGTTTTGCAGAGTAACAAACATCTGTAACGTAACGGGTATACGCCGTTTCAAGTTGTGATTTGCTTTAAAATTCTTATCTTTGCAGAGTAACAAACATCAATACTGGAAAGCCGCCGACAGAAGCGCAGTTGTGATTTGCTTTAAAATTCTTATCTTTGCAGAGTAACAAACATCACACTGCGGCCGACGTGCTGGCGAAGATTGTTGTGATTTGCTTTAAAATTCTTATCTTTGCAGAGTAACAAACATCTTCCTATTTTTGTACGGTAACAGATTATTGTTGTGATTTGCTTTAAAATTCCTATCTTTGCAGAGTAACAAACATCATGGCTACTAAAATAATCGAAGCGAGTATGTTGTGATTTGCTTTAAAATTCCTATCTTTGCAGAGTAACAAACATCGAATTTGCCAAGGCGATATGCGGCTATTTGGTTGTGATTTGCTTTAAAATTCCTATCTTTGCAGAGTAACAAACATCACAATGAAACGGAGCATAGAAAAGATAGTGTTGTGATTTGCTTTAAAATTCCTATCTTTGCAGAGTAACAAACATCTCATCCTACGCAAAGATAGCAATAATACGGGTTGTGATTTGCTTTAAAATTCCTATCTTTGCAGAGTAACAAACATCACGATAGATGTAAATGTTTGATACAAATATAAATACAAAGAAAATTAGAAAATAAAAAATGATGTTTGTATAAGATAAAAATCCAGCTATATGGCTGGATTTTTATTTATGACAATGCAATAAAGTAATATAGGATAATCAGAAAAGTTCAAGTTGCTGGCCCGGTGCGTTCGGTTCTATCGGTTTGTGACCGTAGAATATCTGTATATTGCCAAACTGCTTGTCGGTTATGCATAGAATACCGACGTTGCCGTATTCGGGCAGGAATGATTTAACCCGCTTTATGTGTACCTCGGCGTTTTCCATGCTGGCGCAATGGCGTACGTAGATTGAGAATTGGAACATGGTAAACCCGTCACGACGCAGATTCTTACGAAAAAGCGCATAGGCCTTTTTGTCTTTTTTGGTGTCGGTAGGCAAGTCGAAGAATACAAGTATCCACATAATGCGGTATTCGCTGAATCGGTCCATTACTGAAAATGCAATAAGTAAAGTTCTTTTTATTCAGATTTCCGGATATGCGATGCGGCGCAGTTCGCCGTTGAAGCACTTGCAGAGCGATGCTGCCGTCTGCGTGGCGGCAATCATCAGCGGACTGCGGCGGCCGTTAACAGTTACGTCGAGCGTGGGTATGGAGAGCAGCTTCATCTTCAGTTCCCTTGTCATTTCTGAATATTCTTCCGTGGCATGCCCGGCTACCATGTCATAAACAAGACGGTCTACGTAGGGGCGGTAAGGCTCCATTATGTCGTCGGCCAGACAGTAGGCGTTGTAACGGTTGTGGTGGTGTATGCCTAATGTGGCTAACAGTCCGGCCGACACGAGCGAGCGGGCTATAACAGCTCGAAGTATGGCATATCCGTAATTAAGCAGATTGTTGGGCGGCATACCGTCGCGGCCACGGGTGAAGTTGTCAAGTTCGGTAATGTTACTGAAAACATTTTTCCAGTAATAAGCCGCCGCACGCCCCTCAAGATTGTCAGGGTCGCCGCTGCGCACATCTGCCGACCATCGGCTCATGCAACCAGTTTCTACTTCCGTAACATTTTTGAGCACTGCCGCCTGATTGTCAATCTTGGCCTTGACAGTCTGCTGCCACAGTTGCTTTTTCAGCGGCAGCGACGCTTCAATCTGTTTGGCGAAGCGTTCGCTCTGAAGTGTATTGCCGCAAAGCGGCAACATAAGCCCCACGGGCATGCCGCGCGAGTCGCAGGTTACGACGGCGCAGTTGTTTTCGAGCAACGCCTCGAGTAGTCCGTGCGTAAGCGTTATCTGCCTGTTGTCCAGCACTACCACACCGATGTCTTCCACCGGTATGGTTCTCGTGCTGTCCTTCTTCATTCGTTCTGGCAGGTCGCTTTTCTCTACTTCGGGCAGCTTTATCAAGAGCTGCCCGTCTTTGAGCGAGAGATAAGCCGGACTGGTGAAACATAGTGTGCGCTTTATCATATCTTTTCGTTGTTAGTTATATGATTAATATTCACCTATTTCTACAATTTTGCCAATGTGATTTATCCTAACTTTCACAATATCCTTTATTTTACCAAGCGATTTTATACGTTTCCATGTAATGTTTAATAAGTTTTTATTGTCTTCTATTTTTGTTTCCAAATGATGTCGGAAGAAATAATCTTTAGAAGATAATTTCTGCACTCTGAACAAATTAGGACTTATCAAGGCATAGTTTTTCGGATTAAGTAAGTCGATCTCTTTCGGATTGAATCCTGTCTCTTCGTTCGGGAATACAAAATATTCGTTCTGCTTCATAGTGAACAAGAACTGCCAGCCCAAGTCTTTGTTATATTCCTTATTTATTATGGGCAGATGCTGTATGGCCATCGCCGTTGCCTCATAAAACGAAACCATGTGCTCCTGAAGATTGCCGTCTGCGTCGCGGAATATAGCCACATGGTGGTTGCCGCTTGTTTGAACAAAGTCTGTAGGCTGCTTATTGCCGTTTTTGTCAAGTATAAGCTGTCCACGGTTGTCTCTTTTATCATGCAGCGCTTCAGCATTAGATACGCTGCTTATGGTTACACGCTTAATTGATATTCCTTTTTCTTCATTTAGCCATATCGGGTTTTCGTCGAGGTTGGAAAATGCCTTTTGCATGTCTCCTCCATATTGTTCAAGTCTTTTTTGGAGCAGCCGTTTTATGCCAATGTCTATAACCTTTTCTATTTTCAAGTCAGGTGATACTGCTTCACGTTTTGTGTAAAGAGGCGCAAGCATTACGGTCTTCACTTTTTCAGGTACGGTTTCAGTATGCAGACTATCGGTATATAAAGGAGTCTTTGCAAGGCTGTTTTTGCCTGTAAAGGCTTTCTTGGCGTCACCGTCATGCTGCCTCAGCCGCACAAGAAGCGCTTCACGATAACGCTTGCACGTAACAGTAATTATCTTGTCTTCTGTAAACGATGCGTTCACTTTTTCCTCTTTCGTTGCATATTGCTTTATGCGTCCGTATATGGTTTCGTTATGTAGTTGTCCACGCGGTGTCAACTGTATCTTCTTACGTTTCCCTTTCTCAGCCTTTTTTGCCTTCGTTATGTTAACATTACGCGTAACCACCTTGTTTTTTGCTTTTATCGACACAAGAATATTCTCAAGATGACGCTTTGCCTCGGCACGGAATTCATCAAGCGGCATAGGCGGATAAAACCTAAGCTTGTCCTTGTTGTCACGATAAAGTTCCTTTCGTTCTATTGCGTATATGCTGCCGCCCTTGTCGCTTCGGGCATTCAGGTTGTTAAGATACTGTATGAAAGCAGGTTTTGTGAACGCAATGGTAAGTGCGTCCATTGCATGGTGGCGCTGGTCGTTACGCTTTGTCCAGTCTTTAATATGTCTGATGCGCCTTCCGTCTTTGTCTTCTATTATCTCTGTTAGTCCAAGTTTGTCGTATTTATCCCAGTTAAGTTCCTTCATCATGTCAACAAGTTGCCAGTCTTCACGCAATCTGGAGGTAACAGAACCTGTTGTAGGTACAACTTTTCTTGTTATTTCTTCAAGAATTTCGCATGCCTTGCGGGCAATGTATTGCGTGTTGTTGAGGTCGCGGTTAATGAATCCGTCGGGAATGTCTTTTTCCGTGGTGAGAAGCCTCTTCAGCTTAGTTTTGCTTATAATATTTTTCCCATATAGCTGATTTATCTTTTCCTTAAATTTTTTAAGTCCTTCATCTCCGTATTTATCTTGTACATAATCATAGGCGGTAGAGTCGGCTTTCTCAATATTTACGTTTCTTGCCTCTATGGTCTTGTTAGAGAAAGAATCGTCAAACAGCTTAGCCTGGGGTATGATATGTTCAATGTCAAATTCCTTGCTGAACAGTTTTACACGTGGTATATAGGTATTTGAATAAAGAGTCTTAAATCCGTTGTCCTTCAGTTCGAGATAAAGTCTGTATTTTATAATATCGTTGCGGCTTACGTTTTTCAGTCCGAACTCTTCTTCAAGTTCTTTCTTGTATTTCTCATTTTCAGCAGTAGTTTTTCTTATCGTTTTTACGGTCTCCTCACGCTGAGCCTTGGTTTTCTTCAGCTCGCGTGCCATTTCTACACGTATCTCGTCGGGTCTTCCGTAAGCATCCACAACAGCATTCACTACGTTAATCATCTGATTTAGGATTTTCTCAACTACAGGATTACGCAGACTGTTGCGTGGCAGAAGGTCTATCTTGTCTTTCAACGGTCTGGCTTCGATCTCTTCTTTTGTCAACGACCTTTTTGAATGACGGTAACCAGCGTATTGGCAAGCGTTGCTATATCCGAGGCCGTCTTTCATGTAAGGCAGTATCTTGTGCATTGCCCTTACGCTAAGATTGCCGTAATCAGGCTCGAGTCTTATGCCGGCAATAACGGCGGCATACTCTTTGTCAAATCCATAACATTCGGATATTTTGCTTATGAGACTTTCGTTGCCAGTCTTTGACTTGTCGCCCTCATACGAATAGAGCAAATGCCACAACATGTAAGACGGCTGCTTGTCGAAAGCCTTGCCCTCAACAGATGAGTCAAACGAGAATATGTCTGTATTGAAACCAAGTCCGTTGAATATTGGGAACACTATACTTTCTACTTCATCAGCCGACATCTTAGAAAAATCATAATCGCCGTGCCCGCTCATTTCAATGATTTTGCTGCATGCCTCCAACAAAGCAGCCATCGTAGTGTTGCCCTTCACCTCATTATAGTTAAGGTCAAGTTCCTTGTAGTTTTCAAAGAGCAATTTAAGAATTTCTTTCTTCGTCAATTTGCTTTTGAAGTTGAGTTCCTTGAATAGAATCTCTTTCTCTTCCTGTTCGAGAAAGCGTTTGCCAAACTTTTTGCCGATTGTTTTACTAAACAGGTCAACTTGGTTGTCTGCAACAACCATGCCCGACACCTGAAGATTGTTTATAGTCTGCCATATCCTGAACTCCTGATACATCGGTGAAGACTTAGGACACACGCGCGGACCTATTGTCTTTTTAGTTTTTTTGCCGTCCCTTTCAATTTCAATCTCACGGCTTTCAAGTTCACACAGGCTTATGAGTCCCTTTTGGGATTTAAGCGGACGCTGGTAAAAAATGATAATGTCGCGTATAAGATGTTTTAATTCAGGAGTCAGCTCTTTATGAAACTTAGACTGAGTCTCCCAGATACGCTCAAATTCATCAAGATAGTCTTGACGGTAAAACACTTGATTTTTAAGACTGAATTTAGGATTCTTATCAAGCTCGGCCATCTGATATTGACCGACAGTAAGCTTATTGAAAAACAACTCTTTGCTGCGGTCGCTTATGGCTCCGAGGTATCCGCTAGAGTTTCTTATCTGTCCGTTGACTTTCTGCAAGACTATTGCAAGCCTCTCAAGGTCTATTTTATGTTGCAGGCTCTCAGCACGCCATGCGTAATCTTCTTTTTTCTGCTCCCATCCTTTAGTCTTTCGCTTTATGCCTTCAATAGCAAACGGTTTTGAGCAGATAGCCCATGTTTCCTTATCGCCTTTACCCTTCAGTTCCCCTTTTAGGCTGTCTGTCAGCACATCCGGATAAAACTGCCGCTGGAAGCTCCATATCTTGTCGAACTCGGCAACAAGGTCGGAACGGTAAAAGTCAGGTATGTTATTTTTCCTGTTGCGTAAAAGCGATGCCACATACTGTCCTGGAGTTAGATTATCGTCATAAAGTTTTTTTGCAACCTCCATTCCATCAATAAGTTGTCCGCTTTCGTCATCCGCTTTTGCCTTACGGCTGCTTTTGTAGCCACGCTTCTTGTTTATCATAAGCAATACGCGCGAAAGTTCTTCGAGCGAAATCTCCTCTGCAGCCGCACGGGCTCTAAGACGATAAGTTTCAAAGGTTGTCCTGTTGCCGTTTTCATTCAGCAGGGTGTCAGCCGTTATAAAGCCTTCGTCTTTAAGCACGCTTATAAGACTGTCGCGACGGAGCTTGTACCGTTGCAGGTTTCGGCGCATGCTGCGTTTCAGGGTACGGTCGGCATTTGTAGTAATTGATTTGCCCTTTTCAAAATTACTCTGTTCGTCTGTTGTAAGATAAATTTCCCTTACCCCAAGTCTTTTTATTGAGGATTGTTCATTATCATTCTCTTTTTCTTTTACCAAAGCCCAACCAATACTGTTGGTGCCGAGGTCTAGTCCGAGTATATTTTTCATTTTCAATTAAATCAGTTGCAAGTTAAGTTAATATACAAAGATAAGGAAAAGCGAGAGCAATGACAAATAAAAAGCTATGTTTTTTGATTTAGCTTTGCCGAGCCGCGTTATGAACAATAATATTATTTATGAAGCAATAAACTATAGCAGTTTCTCAGATTAAATCTGATGAATATAGCGCAACGAATTTGTAAACATTCTTCATGTTTTCCCTACCGTTTGACGCTCTTAGAATACACATGCTCTTCGCCATACTGCGTTTCGGGCTGAAAAGGGCAAAAAATGGAGCGTTTCGTTAAGACGCTGGCTGACAGCGAGTTGTATCGAAAAGGAGTGAAAAGCGGAAGTGTTAAAAAACATAACCGGGCCACTTACGCATAAAAAGTGGCCCGGTTACGGATGAAAACATGCCATTTCTGAGGCTAGAATCTATGGTTTTATGCTATTAAATGATGGATTTTAGAGATATTTATTGGTTTATTTATAAACGTATGTTAATTTAATAACAATTGGAGTGTTATTAAATTAACATACGTTTACTTTTTGTTTTCCAGATTGAAAAATATTTTTGTCATAAGTTTTTACCATATATCCGATAAATAGCGCATGGCAAATTATTAACATTTTTATATTGCAATTAGAGGTAAATTTTGTTTCCCTAATTGAAAAATATGTTTGCTACGATTATTCTACAAAGGATTGAATTTGCATTAATACCATAACAGAATATTATGACAATGAAAAATCAATTTATTTCATTCAAAACTTTTTCACGATGACCTTAATTTAGTTTCCTTTACCTATAAGTGTAATGTTCTTCTTAACTGCAAAAGGTCCATCTTGAATATAATCTATTTTAAATATGCAAGTAGCTTTCCCATCTTTATTCACTAATGAAAAATAGAAAGATTTGTTATCAATGCGAACACATCGCCCCATATAAAAATCTGTTTCATGATCTGTTTCAATTTGCTGAATATATTTTTTTGCTCTTTGCAGTTTTTCTCTATCTATGGCTTTTATAAATTTTCTTGCAGTTTTTTCTGATTCCTTATGTGCCCCAATAAGAGCCTGCCCAAACATTTCCCCCATATATTTAGCTTCTATTTTTTCCATTTCGCCACTTAAAATCATTTCAATGTATCGCTTAGTTAAAGAGTTTTCAGAAGCAACATTATACTTATTACTTTTATAATCCTCCCAATATGCTGAGTTTTCTGCTAATTTAATTTCTTCATTCATTATGTCTCCAAAATCATGAATTCTTACCAAATCTCCTTGTAAATTGTAGATAATCGTTATAGGACCTTTTGTGTCTCCAAATTTAAAATCGTAATGTTGAATGGCGTATTCTGGGTAATTATCAAATACCATATAACTTGTTTCAATAGGATATGTTTTCTCCACCCATTTACTATTCTCTCCATCATTGTTAATCCATTCGTATCCTTTGGTTAGATTTTTTCTATCCATTTTATAAACCTCATACCAAGTAATCGGTTCTTTCACAATTATTTCAACCATAGGATATTTATAGCCAATATCATTTGATTGTAAATAAGTATTGGAACCACTTATATTAATAGCATAAAAGGGGTATGCAACGCTGTCTATATTAAAATAATGATTAAATTTACTTTTATAATGCTTTATATCGTCGATAGAAAACGTTTTTGTGTCAATTTTAGTAGAATATATAATTTCGTTCAGTTTATTTATCATAGATTTTGTGTACTGGCGAATATCTCCTTTAGTTATCCAAATATCATTAGTTTCATTATATAAATTTTTTATATGATTGTATAGTGGATTTTTCTTACTACATCCTTGATTTATAAAATCTTGGAGTAATACAATGTCTTTTCTGATATATGTAGTGTCAGGTATATACATAGTCTTACATTTGTAAGGTGGTATATCAAATTCTTCTTTAGCATTACAATTTTGTGAGAATATAGGAGCAAATACAAAACTTAAGAATAATATTGCAGGCATTATTATAGACAAAAATTTCCACTTAGCATTAGATGTCTTATTGCCATGATCGTTCATACTGTCAGAGATGTTAATCTTCTTTATTTTCAGTTCATCTGAATTTACACTCAAAAATCTTGCAATTTGACTGTTCGTTATTTGAAACGCTGTATTATCATGTTTTGAGTCATTATCATTGAGCATCTGAATGTATTCATGTTCAAAATTAGCACGATATAAATCTATAAAATCATGAGAATCAAAATAGCCTGTTGATTGGTTTCGCTGTGCCAGTATATCAATGATTTTTTTAGCTTGATCTTTAGTTATCATATTCTATTGTTTATTAATTTTACAACACGTTTTTATAAGACCTATTCAAAATTAATTACTAAACGTTTAGTCCCGTCAGAAGATTCACTTAACGTAGTGTTGCCATAAAAACTTAACAAAATCTTCATCATACATGGCAAAGATACAAATTAAATCCAAACAAATCATGTCTTATTTCAGAATATTTTCAATCATGAATTAAACCAATACGATTTTTCAATATAATTGATTCAACTTTGGATTTTCAAAACAAGATCATTGATTACCCATAAAAAATGAAATATTCCGTTTCTCTTGTACCTATTATTCTATAATCAGTTCATGCTCGGAGATTTGGCCGTATTACAACTTTATATTAATCATCTTACCGCTTTCAATTTCACAGATATACGTACAACGTCAAGAAAAACAGACAGCAATATGTAAAATAGATAGATGAAAACATCAATCTGCCTGCAGAAACAAACCAGATATCGGCTTACGACCGATAAAGGTTAAACAGGCTCTTGGGCAAATATGATAAAAATCCGGAAAAGAGTTTGAGTTCTTATTTATTATGTGTATCTTTGCCGTCAGAATTTTAAGCAAATCACAATAAGGATTATTCCGTTGTGAAAACATTTAGGTTGCCCCGTCGTCCTTTAACGGCGGGGATTTTTTGATTATGGTAGGAGCGGTGGCCGCAGGCCCCGTGGTTAAATAGGTTAATGCGAATGATGAAAGAGAGAATCGACGAATTTGAGATAATGGCGCCCGTGGGCAGCCGCGAGAGCCTTCAGGCTGCGCTCCAGGCAGGTGCCGACTCGATTTATTTCGGCATCGAGAAGCTGAACATGAGGGCGCACTCGGCCAGCACGTTCACCGTTGACGACCTGCGCGAGATTGCCGCGACGTGCGGCGAGCGGGGCGTCAAGACTTACCTGACGGTGAACACGATTATCTATGACGACGACATTGAGCTGATGCACCAGATAATAGACGCCGCCAAGGAGGCCGGCATCTCGGCGGTGATAGCGAGCGACGTTGCCGTGATGACGTACTGCCGCGAGGTGGGGCAGGAGGTGCACCTGTCAACGCAGCTCAACATAAGCAACATAGAGGCGCTGAAGTTCTATGCGCAGTTTGCCGACGTGGTGGTGCTGGCGCGCGAGCTTAACATGGAGCAGGTAGCACGCATACACGAGCAGGCGGAGCAGATGAACATCTGCGGCCCGTCGGGCAGGAAGATACGCATAGAGATGTTCTGCCACGGGGCGCTGTGCATGGCGATAAGCGGCAAGTGCTACCTGAGCCTGGACAACGCGGCGCGCTCGGCCAACAGGGGCGAGTGCATGCAGCTGTGCCGGCGCTCGTATATCGTGACCGACAAGGAAACGGGCACGGAGCTTGAGATTGACAACAAGTACATAATGAGCCCGAAGGACCTGAAGACGGTGCGCTTCATCGACCGCATGATGCGGGCCGGCGTGCGCGTGTTCAAGATAGAGGGCCGTGCGCGCGGACCTGAGTATGTGTACACGGTGGTGAAATGCTACAAGGAAGCCATACGGAGCGTACTGGACGGCACGTTCACCGAGGAGAAGAAGGACGAGTGGGACGAGCGCCTGGCTACGGTGTTCAACCGCGGCTTCTGGGACGGATACTACCAGGGTCAGCGCCTTGGCGAGTGGAACAAGAACTATGGCTCTAACGCTACGGAGCGCAAGGTGTACGTGGGCAAGGGTGTCAAGTATTTCTCCAAGCTGGGCGTGGCGGAGTTCTCGTGCGAGGCGTGCGAGTTCTCGGTAGGCGACAAGATGCTGATAACGGGTCCTACGACGGGCGTGATGTACGTAACCGTGGAGGAGATTCACGACGACACGCACGCCGTTGAGACGGCGCAGAAGGGCACGCGTGTGGCATTCAAGGTGCCCGGCAAGGTGCGCCCGAGCGACAAGCTGTTCAAGATAGTGAAGGAGAAACCGAAGTATTAAGTTTTACGTGTCAGGTTAGTTAAAGGAGATAAGCTGTATGATGTTGCTTTTCAGGAGCTGAAAGGTTGCTTTTGATCTTGCAAAATGTATCTTCTTGGATGCTGGCGGATAATGGACGAATATATAAATAAATAAAGATTATGACAATAAACGAAGCACAGGACGAGGTAATAGAGGAGTTTGCTGACTTTACCGACTGGATGGACAAGTACCAGTTGCTGATTGACTTGGGCAATGACTTGCAGCAGCTCGACGACAAGTATAAGACCGAGGACAACCTCATCGACGGCTGCCAGAGCCGCGTGTGGCTGCAGGCGGACTACGTGGACGGCAAGATAAACTTCACGGCGGAGAGCGACGCGCTCATCGTTAAGGGCATAATAGCGCTGCTGATACGCGTGCTGAGCGGGCATACGCCGCAGGAAATCCTTGACGCCGACCTTTATTTCATCGAGCGCATCGGCCTTAAGGACCATCTGTCGCCTACGCGCTCAAATGGTCTGCTGGCAATGGTCAAGCAGATTAAGGTGTACGCTTTGGCGTTTAATTCGTAATTCGTAATTCATAATTCACAATTCATAATTCGCAATTGGCTTGCGCCTAACTCCGTTTCATGAAGTTGTGATTCGTGGGTTTGTGTTTTCTGGTTTTCAATTAAATTAAGTGCCATGCGTAAATTGAAGGTTACGGAGATGAACCGTCTCACGGTGGACGAGTTCAAGAGTTCGGAGAAGATGCCGCTGACGGTGGTTCTTGACGACGTCAGGAGCATGTACAACGTCGGGTCGGTGCTGCGCTCGTGCGACGCCTTCCGCGTCGAGGCCGTGTGGCTGTGCGGCATTACGGCCGTGCCGCCCCATCCCGAGATACACAAGACGGCGCTGGGCGCAGAGGACAGCGTGGAGTGGCGCTACTTCGCTTCGGCGCTCGACGCCGTAAGGGAGCTGCAGGGGCGCGGCGTAATGGTCATGGCCGTCGAGCAGTGCGAGGGCAGCATGATGCTCGACAGGTTTGAGCCTGAGGGCGGACAGGGCTATGCCGTCGTGCTGGGCAACGAGGTCAAGGGCGTGCGCCAGGACGTCGTCGACGCCTGCGACGGCTGCCTCGAGATACCCCAGTTCGGCACCAAGCATTCGCTTAACGTGTCGGTCACGGCAGGCATCGTAGTCTGGCACTTCGCCCAGGCTTATATCAAGGCTTCAGGCAGCCGTTAGGTGCCACAAGCGGCTCCGGGCTGAGGCTTGTGGCCGGTGGCTGTCCGGATATGGAATCAGGATATAAAAATAATGTCCGCAGACGGTATCCATTACATGTAATGGTACGTCTGCGGACTTTGGTTTTTTATTTATGAGAGGGTATTTATTTCTTCCATACCTTGACCGAGCCGCGGCCTGTCGCTATTATGTAGGCTCCTGCGGGCAGGCTGCTCATGTGATGCCGTCTTTTGCGTTGTAGCGCTTCATGTTCATCATCAGGCCCGATGTGCTGTACACTCGTACCTGCTCGTTGTCCTTTACTCCGGTAAGGCGTACCGTGCCGTTTTCATAGCTTGCCTGAACCATGTCGGTTGTGGTAGTGCGCACGGTGCCGATGCCGGTCGACGTCACGGGCGTGTATTTCAGTTCGTACACGTCGTAGACTCCCAGTTCGCCCGTAAACCAGTCGCTTGAGTAGATGGTGTCGGTAAGTACGGCGTTGGTCGAGTTCAGGTACACGGTGCCGTCCCATTCGTTTTCTACGGGGTAGAGCGTCTTTGCCGACTCGATGGCTGTGTCGAAGGTGTAAAGCTCGCGCTGTGTCACGTCGTCTTTCGACTCGTTGTACTTGTACCATTCCTCTATGTTGCCGTTGGCGTCATATTCGAACACCTCGCCGCCGGCTTCAACTATTTCGTATGTCATAAGGTCGAGCATGGTGCCCAGCTTTTCCACCACCCTGTCCTTGTCGTCGTATACGTACTTGTATCCGTTCGAGAATTCCATCTCGCCGCCGAAGAACGCCGAGTAGTATTTCTCCTCGTCTAGACTTCCCTTCTCGTCGTAGGTGTATATGGCTTCCTCGAACTTGTTTGTGCGCTCTTCGTCCCAGTATGCGTTGCGCTGCACCAGCTTGTCGCCTTCGTAGACATACTCGTACACGCCGCCGAGCAGGAAGTCGGAGCCGTCGAAGTCGAGGTTGAAGTTGGTGCGGCTTGCCAGCCTTCCCTGGTCGTCGTAGGTGTACCTTATCTGTGTGGAGTATGTGTAGAAGCCGTCGCCGCTGAACTTCTGGTAGCCCTTCTCGAGCACCTCGTTGCCCTGCTCGTCGTAGACATACTTGTTGTCGGTGTCGTAAACGTAGCCGTCGAGTTCGTAGTAGTGTGCCGTGCTGTCAAGGCGGCCGTTGTCCTCGTCGTACATGTACTTATAGTATTCAGGCGTATACTTTGAGTTCATTTCATACAGCTTGTATTCATACTGCTGTGCGAATGATGCTGAAGAGAGCATGAGTGCGGCGATGAAAGTGAAGTAAGTTTTTTCATAATGTTTTAATTTTTAATGTTGGACGTCTGTTTGATAATGAAATGTTATCTATCACACCGTAAAAGTAAACATTATTTTAATAACTGCAAAATATTTTTATGAAAAATAGTGTATTTGTATATAAAAAACTGAACTTTGCCGGAAAAATGTCAGTGTGTAAGCCTTGTTTTGTTAAAATATGAAAGAATATTCCCATATTTTGCTTGCTTACGATTTTTAGAACCGTTTTTTGCCGCCGGAAGCAGAGTGTAGCACCACTTCGTGTGCATGACGGTGGGCGTAGTTGTCCGTAGGTTTGGCAACCCACAGTTATGTAAAGTCCAGCCCTCCGGGCTGTGATATATGATGATTTTGCAAGATAATTAAATTTGTACGATGGATAAATCTGTAAGATGATTTAATCAGTGGGATGATTAAACTTGGGAAATGGTGAAATCTGTAAGATGGAAACAGTGTGCCGTTTCCATAAAAAAGCCAGCCGCTGGCGTTTTATCCGTCAGCGGCTGGTTTTTATCGTGGTGTATGTTAAATGGTATTATTTTACCAACACCTTCTTCACGCTGCTTGTGCCGTCATTGTATTTGGTCTTCATTATGTACATGCCGGCTGCAGGTCTGGTGGTCTTTACTCCGGATAGGTTGAAGTATTCGGTGCTTACGGCCTGCTTGCCGCCCTCCACCTTGCCGATGCCGGTGTCGAGCACGTTCTCGGTGACAAGGTCTGAAGCGTATTTTGTGCCGTCTTCGTCAACATAGAACGACTGCAGGGCTACCGTCTCGGCTATATCCTTCTTCAGGTAAATTGTGTGCGATGTGTTGTACACATAGATGTCGTAATAGTTTGACGCTTCGTATGGCACGTCAGTGGTGGGCTCGGTGAAGAGCGGATATTCCTCGGGTGTGAAAGTGTACAGCTCGCCGTCCACGTAGAGGTTGTAGTACATCTTGTTTCCTGAAAGTATTGCGCCTTTCTCGTTTTCGTTAGGTATGTCCCATTCCAGTGTGCTTATGCCGGGGTTGTTCAGGCAGTTAGTGAGCGATGGGTTAAGCGGTTTAGCCTTCAGCATCTCTGAATCCTGCTGCCAGAGTGAAGGATTCTCTGCTATGGCTGTTGCTGCGATACTCTCGCTATTCAGACTTACGATGAATGTCTCGCCTTCCTGTGCTGTGTAGACACCTGTCTCGGGGTTGTAGACCATTGTTATCTGGTCAATCGGAGCATATTGATTCCATTCGGATGTCTCGTCTACATAGATTTTAGCGGCCATGAAATAGTAGAACTGGTCGTATGGGTTCTTGCCCATATACTGTTTTGTCGGGAATACAATCTTGTCGTCCTCGATTGTACCTTTGAACCAGTAGTCCTTAATATAAGATGTAAAACCGCTTACGTAGATGTCTTTGCCGTCTATTGCAACGTCAAGCACAGACTTGTCGCCCAGTGTCTCGAATGCCCATTTCTCGTATTTTGCGCTTTCGGGAGGAGTAACAGGGTCGTTGTCTATGTATTTCCACTGCTGTACAGCGTCGCCGTAGCCTGACCATGTCTGGAGTGTGTGCGGCTCGTTGCCGTATGTCATACCGATAAGATATGGAGGATTGTTGCCTGCTTCGACGTCATATTCGCCGTCGTTACCCAGGTTAAGAGTAACGTTTCCTGTCTCGTCTACGTCGTATTCAATGTAGTTGTCCTCAGGATAGCATATCATGTAATATTTCTCTCCGTCCTGCTCAACCTCTTCCATCTTGTTAAGGTAAAGGTTCTCATACTGTCCGGTTGTGCTGTCATAGTATGTGCCGATGCACTGCGGGAGCTCTACCTTTATTTTTCCGTCTGCGTATGTACCTTTGGCGAATGAGTTTGTTGCGTAGTTGCCTACTGGGTTCTGGATGTAGACTTCATTATTGTCACACCATATCATCTTGTTTGTCGAAGTGCTGCCCATGTACTGCATTCCGGCCCATTCTCCCCAGTAAACCCAGCCTTGGTATGTTTCGTTGTAATACTTTGTTTCTCCTTCAGGCGCTTCGGTTATTACGTCTGTCGACTCGACGTCGGTTGCCAGTTTCGGCATGCCCAAAGCTGTGCTGTCATTGCTGTCGCAGCCATCAGCTGAATAGCTGAGAGAAGTAACATTTTTTTCATATTAGTTAGATTTTGGTTGCCTGTTCTCCGATCGGCGGTTAATAATATGATAATGTATGAATGCGGAGACGACGTCGGTGTGTGTTATTTTTTAGCAGAAACGTCTTCATTCATATTTATTTCAGATGTTTGTCGTGCTTTATTCCGGCATGCTCTTTCAGCCTGTTTTACGCTGTAGAGGTGAGCGGAAATCATCTGTATGACTATATTTTGTATGCTTGTGTTCTCTCATCAGCTTTTGATTTATATCTTAAATGTGTTTTTATTTTAGAATAAATCATAAATTTGAATACAAAAGTAAATAAAAAAATAAACAATGCAAAATATTATTACAAAAATAATTATTATTTTTATTATTTTTATTTGAAATACCAATATATATTATAAATCAATGTTTATTACTGCAAATAATAACGAATATAAAATATTTTAACCTGATTTTGTTGTCTTATATATTTTAAGTGGTTTTTCAAGCATTTCAGGTATTGGCTGTCCGGCCTTTGTCCGGCAGTTGCAAAAGCGGTAAAAAAATAACGGCAGCCCTGCCTTCGGGGCAGAGCTGCCGTGTGTCGGTTTGTTGTTATTGATGTCGGATGTCTGTCAGTATTGTCAGCCCATGGCTGTCTTGATTACGTCGACGAGGATAGGCTTCATGCCGCCGACGAAACATTCCACGGCGATTACCATTAGCAGCAGGCCCATGAGTCGCATCATTACGTTGTTGCCGGTCTCGCCGAGCACGCTTACAAGGCGTGTTGAGGCCCGTAGTATGAAGTACGTCAGTATGTAGATGAAGGCTATCGAGCCTACAAGTATGCCTTTCATGGTGATGGTGTGGGCGTCGCTCATCAGCACGATGGTGTTGGCTATGGCGCCGGGGCCGCAGAGCATGGGTATGCCGAGCGGCGTTATCGATATGTCGTCGGCGTAGGTCTTTATCTCGTCGGGGTTCAGTTTTACGTGCGTGTAGCGTGCCTGGAGCATGTCGTAGCCAATCTTGAATATTATCACTCCGCCGGCTATGCGGAATCCGTTGGTCGATATGCCGAAGAACATGAAGATGAACTGGCCGGCGAAGGTGAACACGATGAGGATGAGCACGGCCGTTATCGTGGCGCGCTTGACTATCGAGCGGCGCTGCTTCTCGCTCATGCCGTGGGTCATTGTAAGGAATACCGGCATGGTGCCAAGCGGGTTGGCAAGTGTGAAGATTGACGTAAGGCACAACAGTGCGTAAGGCAGTAAAGTTTCCATAATCTTGATTTTTTTTGCAAAAATATAAATTATTTAAGAATTAGCAGCTTTACTGTCGGAAAATTATGCTTTGTTGCCCTTACCCGTGTCCCGTTAGGTGGCGCCGCTGCGCCGCAGCAGCCTTGCCTGGGGGTCGGCGTATAGGGTTTCCCCCATTGATTTTAGGGCTTTTCCTTTGGGTGTGTCAATAATTTTTCGTTCCTTTGCATGCAAATAACATTAAAAACGACTATCAACATGAAACGACTTATTACTCTGGCGCTCCTTGCCGTGGCTGTCATACTGCCGGCGTCTGCGCAAAATTATCACGAAAGCAGATACTACAACCACTGCAGCGGCAGGCTTGACTATGGCTACAAGAACAGCAACTGGTTTGATACGGGCGAGATGTATTACGGACTGAGGATTGGCCCGTCGTTCTCGAAGGTTAACTCTGACGACGCCGAACTCGACGGCGGCAACTGGCAGACGGGGCTCAACATTGCCGTGGTGATGGGTATTCCGCTTACGCCCGAGATACCGCTCTTCATCGAGACGGGACTTGCCTACACGGAGAAGGGCGGTAAGAAGAATGTGACCAGCCTCGAGGGCAAGAAGAAGATGACCTACGACCTGAACTACCTCGAGATACCCATCGTGCTGAAATATGTCTACGACGTTGACGGCGACTTCACGCTGCAGCCCTACTTCGGCGGATACCTGGCCTGCGGTATCAGCGGCAAGATAAAGAACTACGGCGAGCGCAAGGCTTTCAACTCGTTCTCCGACGACGCCTTCCAGCGCTTCGACGGCGGTCTGCGCTTCGGTTTCGGTGTCGGCTACGACGTTTTTTATGCCGACCTGGCCTTCGACCTCGGACTGTCAAACATCTGTCACGACATGTTCGACACGTCGCACAACCGCAGCCTGACGCTCAACTTCGGTGTTAACTTCTGACATTCAGACACCAGCTAGACTTTCCGGTTTCATGCCGTTCGCATTTCCGGTTAAACCATACAGCCCGCTCTTCCACAAATTAAAGGAAGAGCGGGCTCTGTTTTTATTATGTTTGGGGAAGTATGAATAAACATCCGTTACCTTATCATGGCGGAAAATTACGGTAATTGTGCTTATAGTGGCCGTAAGCCCTTTTTACATATATTTTTATTGCAACAGCCGTCCGTGGCACAACATGATAGGGAAATGTCCGTAAAGATTACGAATTTCCCTATCATGGTTTAGGGAAATCATTTTGCGTGGCATGTTTTTTATTGCCAACTTTGCAGCAGAGAAAAAGACACGGCGGCGACATAACGTCACAGATGTTAGAAAACGTTATCAAATGCTGATTGCGTTAAACCCGTCGGAGAGTAATATAGATAACAACCACAAAAAAAACTACGGTTATGAGAAAGATTATGATTTGCATGATGGCTGTAATGACGGGCTTTACATTCGCCAGCGCACAGCCGGGCAAGCCGAAGAAGGCAAAAGGGGTTAGGAGAGTTGAAGTGGTTGCACCGGGCCACGGAGTATACGTAAGCAGGACCATTAGCGCAAAACCGTCGAAGAGCATATATGTAAGTTTCAACGGACTGCAGTTCATCTACGACGAAGGTGGCAGATATTACCGTAAGCTTGCGCCTTCGAGATTCGAGATAGTACGTCCGCCGGTGGGACTTCTTGTCAAGAAGGTGTACAAGCCGAAGACCGTCAGGCGCAACAAAGAGAAACTTTATCTCTCCGACGGAGTGCTTTATAAGAAGGTGAAAACACCACACGGTACCATGTATAAGGTGGTAGGGTTCATGTAAGACGGCATCTTCATGACGCACAGGCTGTTTTCAGAATATTATTGTAAATTGTTTAAATAAAGAATAGGAGACTACATTATGAAAGAACTTAAAGTATTGGCAATGGTGATAATGCTCGCCGCCGGCATGCAGGCGGCCGCACAAAACGACACAACGCGCACCGGCAAGGCCGGCAAACCGTCGAAAGAGGAAATAATGAAGAAAAGATGGCATGCACTGGCCGGCCGGATGATGCTCACCGACAAGCAGACCGAAGAGTTGGAGGGCACATACTACGACTACATGAATGAACTCGCACAGCTGAGGGCTGATAAGCGCGGCGACAGAAAAGAGGCCAAAGCCGATGTGGACGGAAAGAAGAATGGCAGACTGCAAATGTCTGACGAGCAGGTGGCCAAGATGACCGTCAACGGCTTCGACATTCAGCGCAAGCGCATAGACATAAAGGAAAAATACTTCAAGAAGTTCAGCAAGGTGCTCTCTGCGCGCCAGGCCAACTATCTGCTGAAGCACGGCGGAATGAAGCAGGGACAGAAAAAACGCATGAAGAAACAGGATGGCAAGAGAACGATGCCCCGCAAACGCCTTGCCACTGGTGTGTAAGCGATACACAGGTAGAGGCTTGACTGCCCGTCAGGCAGTTGTAGAATGAAAGCCGCCGGTTTGCCGGCGGCTTTCATTTTGTCATGACATGCTTGTTTACAGCCATTCAACATAATACCACGGCCGCATTGCGGCGCGTTATGTCAGTTGAATATCTTGACGCCAATGAACAGCGTGCGCGGCTGCGTGGGGCCGTAGAAGTATTTCGAGTCGCGGTCGGCACCCTTGTCAAGGTCTTTCTGGAATGCGTCGAATATGTTGTTGACGCCCCCGTTGAGCTGCAGTTTCAGATGGTCGTTCAGTACGAAGGTGTAGTTGAGCTTCAGGTTCAGGTCCATGAAGTCGGGCGTCTTCTCCATCCTGTCTTTCTCTATGTATCCCGCGAAGTGGGGCACGAGCATGCTGCCCGTGTAGACCCCGGAGACGGAGAAGTCGAAGTTCTTGAGCGGAGCCGACGTGAAAGTGAAGTAGCCGTAGCAGTCGGGTGTGCGCGTCATGCGCTTTGTGGGCGCCACGTCGGGGTCGCTGCTCCATGCCAGCGCCTCGGTGTAGCGGCTCTGCTGCACGGTGAAGCCCAGCTGCAGCTGCGCCTCCTTGCCGTGGGCTATCTTGTAGTCTATGTTGGCTCCGTACACGCGTGCCCCGTGGCCGTTGCGGCGCTCCTGTATCTTGGTGCCCGTGGTCTCGTCGAAGCCCGTCTCCTCGAGGTAGAACACGTCGTCGAGCATGGTGTAGAAGCCCTCTATGAGCAGGTTTGAGCTGAAGTGGCCCAGGCTGAAAGCCCAGTCTACCGAGCCGCTGAAGCTGTTTGAGCGTTCGGGCTTCAGGCCGTCAGCCAGCTTTATCATCATTGCCTCGCCGCCCACGGCAGCCACGTGCAGGTCTTCGTCGTAGGCCTGCGGCGCCCTGAATCCCGTCGACCATGTGAGCCGTCCCTGCAGCCTGTCGGTGGGTTTCCACAGCAGGTTGACGCGCGGACTGAATATCACGTTGTCGACAAGGTTGTGCTTGTCGAGCCTGAATCCGGCAAGCAGCGTCAGGTATCTCGCCTTCCATTCGTTTTGCAGGTACGCCCCGGCAATCCTCACATACTGTTTCAGGTCGCGGCCGTAGCCCGTCATGACGTCGTGAAGTCCGTTAAACTGGTATTCAAAGCCTCCCGTCAGCGTGGCCGGCGCGAACAGCATGCGGTCGAAGTTGCCCGAGTACATGGCTCCGCCCACGGCCGTAAGGTCGTCGGTAGTGCCGTAGGCGTTGGCGTCCATGCCCGCGCCGTAGTAGCTGTTGCGGTCGGTGTGCTGCACCGAGCCGTACACGGACAGCTTGTGCTTGTATTCGTCCATGAATAAGTCGTAGGTCAGTCCGCCGCTGTTTATCACGTGGCGTGTCTGCTCGGTTATGTCGGTTTCGTGCGGCTGCAGGTCGAACTTGTTGCCTCCGCGGCGGAATTCGTTTGTCGTGTGGTATTCAACGCTGAGGCGGCTGAACTGCGTTGGGCGGTAGTATCCCCTCAGTCCGAAGGTGTTCATGTTGAGCTTGCCCAGCTCGGAGAAGCCGTCGCCGTCGGCGTCATACGGGTTGCGGTTCCTGTAAGCCTGGTAGAAGGCCACGCCGTATGTGCGGTCCTTCGACACGAGCGAGGCGTTGGCGCCGAAATACTGCTCCCATGTCTTGCCGCCGAGGTTCGACATCGTTGAGTTTACCTGGAACGAGTTGTTTATAGGGTCCTTGGTTATTATGTTGATGGTGCCGCCCACGGCGTTGGCGCCAAACAGCGCCGAGCCTCCGCCGCGCACCACCTCCACGCGCTCGATCATGCTTACGGGTATCTGTTCCAGCCCGTACACGCCCGACAGCGCGCTCATAACGGGGCGGCTGTTGATGAGCAGCTGCGAGTAAGGACCCTCGAGACCGTTGATCCTTACCTGCGGGAATCCGCAGTTCTGGCAGTTGTTCTCCACGCGCAGTCCCGACTGGTAGCTGAGCGAGCGGGCAAGGTCGGTAGAGTTGACCGTCTCGAACAGCTTGCTGTTCATCACGTTAACCACCACGGGGGCTGCCTTGCGGTTGGTCTCGTTCCTGTTGGCCGAGACAACCACCTCGTCCATCATTATGTCCTCTTTCTCCATTACGAAGTGCAGGTCTACGGTATATTCGTTGCTCACCACAACCGTCTTGGTCTGCGCGGCGTAGCCCATGAGCTGCACCTTCAGCGTGTATTTGCCTGCCGGCACGTCCTTCAGGCGGAAGTGTCCGTCGTAGTCCGTGACGGTGCCCATGCCGTTCTCAACAATCAGCACCGTGGCGTATGCCAGGTTTTCCTCAGTTCCTTTCTCAATTACGTGTCCTGTTATGATGTTGCCCTCTTTCACCGTGCTGGGTTCAACGGGATGGGCCGTCCCTGCCAACGGGCACAGCAGGCCCGTCAGAAATAGTAATATTTGTTTCTTCATTTATTTCTTTAAAATACGGAATATCCGGCCATGGCGGCACAGCAAGCCTGTGTCGTCACGGCATTATAAAAAATGTCGGGGTAAAAAAGTGATTTATGAAAATGAAGAAACGGGAGGCGCGCGCAGGTATATGCCAGAATTGTAGTCGGGCGTGGCGTGTGCCACTACATATTCGCTGTAGCTTGCGTGAATGAGTTTCACGTCGGGCGCCTCAATCTCGACGGCTGGCCCGGCTTCGAGCGAATTGAAATGTGTCAGGTAATGCAGCACGAGCGTCTGCCCCGTAGGGTGGCTGTGCTTGTCCTTGAAGGGGTGTGAGTGTACAACCATCACGCCGTTGACCACATGCACGTGGGCGTACACCGAGATTATGGCATAGTAGGCCATAAACACGGTAAGCAGCATTGCGGCGCATGCCCTTGTCAGCGTTCGTGAGCGTTGTGTCATATCCGCCGGCAAAGATAAGAATAATTTATCTGAAAAACGGCGCGCCACGTGTTTTTTTATCGTGCCGGCGGTGTACTTGGCGTCCGCCGCGTGCGGCGCCGGTGCCGGCTGCGCGTCGTTTGGTGTGCCGTGTTCTTGCCTGCCTGAGGCTTCCTCTTGCCGTGCGTTATGCCGCATTCGGCGCGGCAAGAGGCGGCGTTCCGGTTTGTAAGCCGGGGCGTGCGCACGGCTTACGGTCCGTACGCGGCGGCCGCGTGCGGATTGTCGTGTGTAAGTAAGGCGGGTGGTTTATGTTATTGTTTTTGTGTCGGCCCGGCTGCGCCGGGTGGAGATGGCTGTGGCGTGTCACTGGTTGAAGTCTGACGCGTTGATGTATCCCCGGGCAACGGCCTTGACCATCAGGTCGGCTATGTTGCGCGCGCCGAGCTTGGCGAAGAGGCGCTTGCGGTGTGTCTCAACCGTGTTCTCGGATATGTAAAGCATGTTGGCAATCTCTTTCGATGTGTATCCGCGCGCCAGCGCCTTCAGTATGTCTATCTCGCGCTCCGACGGGTGCTCTATGCGGTGGTGGTACGTGGAGAACTTCTTCTTAAGTCCGGGGCAGAGGTACTGCTCGCCGTTGGCCACGGCCGTTATGGCGTCGACCATCTGGGTGAAGTCGGTCGACTTGAACATTATGGCGTTGACGTCCTTGTCGAGCATGCGCCTGAGCAGCCATATCTCTTCGTGTATGGTGTTTACGATTATGCGCGCGCCGGGGTGGGCTTCCCTTATCTTGTCGATAAGCTCGAAGCCGTCGATGTCGGGCATGCCGATGTCGATTATGTAGACGTCGAATTTCCTGTGGGGTAACATATTAACAAGGTCGGCAGCGCGGATGAATATTTCCACGTTGTCGACTCCGCAACCATGCATGAGGCTCTTGAAACCTTCAAGTATGAGCGCATGGTCGTCAACTATTGCTACTGAAAGGCTTTGCAGCAAATATTTTTGTGACTCGTTCACAGGGGCAAAATTATACCATACGTTCATATTTGCAATAACGGAAATCCGTGGTTTTGTTAATTTATGTTTGTTTTGGCGTGGAAAAGGGGTTGCCTGCGGCTCCCCTTTTCCTGTTTGCGGTGTTGCGGCGGGCTTATCCGTGGTTTACGGTCAGCCTTACGGTGGTCTTGCCTGCGGTTGTTTCGGTGGTCAGTCTGCCGCCTGCGGCCTCCGCCCTTTGCTTCATGGTGCGCCTGCCTATGCCTGCGCCCTGTGCGCCGGCGTAGGTGCCGTTGTCGGTTATGGCAAGCGTTAGCGTGCCGTCGCTGTCGTCGAGCGTCACTTCTATCGCCGTTGCGCCTGAGTGTTTCACGGCGTTGTTGACGGCCTCCTGCGTTATGCGGTACAGCTCGAGGGCGGTCGTGTCGGCCAGTCGTGACCAGTCGGCGCCGTCGGGCGTTGCGTCGAAGCTGATGTCTATGCCCGATGCTTCGGCCGTGCGCATCAGGTAGTCTTCGAGCACGAGCCTTATGTCGGCGTAGTTGAACTCTGGCGGCATCAGTTCGTGCGATATGCGCCTTGCCTGCTCGCGGCACTCGTTTATCATGCCCTTCAGCTTCTCGGCGCGGCCTGCGCCGTCGTCATGCGCGCCGTTGTCCGTGCCGCCGAGGTAAAGCTCTACGGTGTAGAGGTCGTTGCACACGCCGTCGTGCAGCTCCTTGGCCAGGCGCGAGCGCTCGCTCTCGAGGCCGTCTATGTAGCGGCGCGTCAGTCGGCGGTCGGTGTCGGCCTTGAGCCTGGCGAACTCCGCCTCGCGCTCGCGTGCCTTGCGCCGCTGCCTCTGCACGTAGGTGTATATCAGCACCGCGCAGGCCAGCACGACGAGTGCCGTCACGGCAAGGTACATGCGCGTGCGTGCCAGTTCGGACTCGCTGCGCGCCAGCTCGAGTTCCTTCTCGGCAGCCTTGTACTTTGCGTCGAGCTGCCGCAGGCTCTCGGCCTTGTCGGCCTCGAACAGGCTGTCCTTCAGCGCTACGGCCTTGCCCTGCGTCTCGTATGCCTTGCGCCACTCTCCCAGCGCTGCCCACGCCTCGTGCATGTTGTTGTAGCAGTCGTAGACTATGAAGGGCATCGACTCTACGCCTTTGGTGGATAGTATCTTGTCGAACAGCTCAAGGGCGTTATGCCACCGCTTGTGGTTCACCTCGATGCTGCATAGTATCTGATAGTAGGCCACGAGCACCATCGTGTCGTCGGTCTTGGCGGCCAGTTCCGTGCTGCGCTTGCGCCACAGAGCCTCGGCATTGGCGTCGCCCATGCGGTCGGCCACGGCCACCATGTATGCCGCGGCGTTGAGCGCCGGGGCGTGCTGCTCCAGTTCGAGCGAGTACTGGTAGCCTTCGGCAAGCAGCGCGGCGGCACCCTTGTTGTCGTCGCACATCAGGAATATCAGTCCGTCCTGCGTCAGCACCTGCGCCTTGAACGCCTTGTCTGTGCACCGCCTTGCCCACTCGGCTGTCAGTCGCGCGTAGTATGCCGCCTGCTCCTTGTGCTGCATGTCGATGTGCAGCGTCGCCATGTTAAGGTAGAGGGCGGCCGCCTCCTGCCGCGCGTCCTCGTCGGCGTTGCGCTTGAAGCTCTCCGTGGTACACATCTTCATTGCCTCGTCATAGTGTTTCATTGCCTCGTCTATCTTGCCCATGGTGCGCAGGTAGACGCCCATCGACGAGTTGACGCCTATCATGGCCACCGTGTCGCGGCTGCGCCTGGCAGCCTCCATGGCCTGGCCGGCGATGATTACGGCCGAGTCGTTCTTGCCGGCGGCGTGCAGCTCGTCGGCGCGCTGCCTCAGTGCGTCCGTATTGCCTTCGCAATATGCCGCCGCTGGCGACAATATCAAGGCAAGTGTGGCTAAAATCTTTCTGATTGTCATATTAGCAGGTATTAAGGTTTCACTTTTGCAAATATAAATAAAAAATATTATATAATTGCATAATTATACGATTATTTGGAATACGTTGCAGGTGGTCCTTGGCATGGTTGTGCGTCGGTAGTCTGACGTGTTGGTGTACAGGCATTTGCAAAAGGCCGTGTCCCAGAGTGTAAAAGACCGTGTCTTGCGCGCCTGAAGGTGGCCTTTTGCGACATGAAAGGATGCCTTTTGAAAATCAGCTTCAGACAAGGCCCGTAATCGGGCTTGATATGGCATAGGATAACAACTCGTGTCATAAAAAATAATAAAAACGGATATTGTGCGTTAATATGTTGGATGAACGACACGGAACAGAATGAAAACAGTTACGGCCACGTGTTGAAATACACTGGCATCTTCGGCGGCGTGCAGGGGCTTAACATACTTATAAGCCTTGTGCGCAACAAGCTCGTGGCCCTGTTGCTCGGCCCTGCCGGCATGGGACTGGCCGCCTTGTTCAATTCCGTAGTCAACTTCGTGTCGCAGGCTACGAGCTTCGGCATCTCGTTCAGTGCTGTGAGACATCTGTCCGAGATATTCGACAGCGGCGACAGCGTGCGCATAAGGACTTTCGTCAACACGGTGAGGGCATGGTGCGCCGTGGCCGCCCTGCTGGGCATGGCCGTGTGTGTTGCTTCGGCCCCGGCCGTCGGCCGCTACGTGCTCGACGGCGGCAGCCACATGCTTGAGATAATGGCGCTGGCGCCGGTGGTGGCCATGCTTGCCGTGACAGGAGGCGAGACGGCCATACTCAAGGGTGCGCGCCGCCTGCGCGAGCTGGCCGTGGCCCAGGTGTGCATAGTCGTCCTGTCGCTCGTTCTTTCCGTTCCCCTTTACTGGCTGTTGAGGTATGACGGCATAGTGCTTGTCATCTTCGTCACTACCGCCGTCAACATGCTGTTCACTGTAAGGTATTCGTTCAGGCTGTTTCCCGTTGGCGGCCTGGCGTGCGTGGTGCGCAGGCTGGGCGTGCGCGGCGTCGCGGCATGGCTGCGGCGTTTGCTTGCCGACGGCAGCGGAATGGTGCGGCTTGGCGTGGCTTTCATAGTGTCGGGCGTGTTCGGCAGCGGCGCCGAGATGATAATAAGGTCGTTCCTCAACAACTATGCCGACCTTAACACCGTGGGACTGTACAACGCGGGCTACGTAATGGCCGTTACCTACGCTGGCATGGTGTTCTCGGCCATGGAGACTGACTATTTCCCGCGCCTGTCGGCCGTCAACCACGATACGGCGGCCGTCAACCTTGCCGCCAACCGCCAGATTGAGGTGTCGATACTCATGATATCGCCCATGCTGACGCTACTCATAACCATGCTCCCGATACTGATACCGCTGCTTTACAGCGGCAGGTTCGTGGCCGTGGTGCCCATGGCGCAGGTGGCCGTGCTGTCGATGTACGCACGTGCGGCGATGCTGCCCGTGGCCTATATAACGCTTGCCAAGGGCCATTCAAGGGCTTACATGGTAATCGAGGGTGCGTCGGCCGTGGTCTTCGTGGTGCTTATGATTGTCTGTTTCAACGCCTGGGGGCTTGTAGGCGCGGGTGTGGCCGTGCTGCTGTCAAACGTGGCCGACCTTGTCGTCATTGTAATATACGCCGCCATGCGCTACGGTTACCGCCTGTCGCGCCAGGTGGTTGCATGCGCCGCCGTCCACGTGCCGTTGGGCCTCGTGGCTTATTTTGCCACGTTTGCCGGCGAGGCGTGGATGCGCGTGGCCGTCGGCGTGGCTGCCACGGCGGTGAGCACCGCCGTTTCGGCATACGTCATTTACAGGAAGACCACGTTGTGGAATAAGATAAAGGAGAAGATATTGTCAAGGGCCGGGAAGTGAAAAGCCGCCTCTGGCGGCAGTGCGCAGCTTTCTTGTTACAGGTTGCCGGCCAGTCCGTTGTAGACTTCGAGGACGCGCTGCGCCACATTGTTGTTCTCGAAGCGTGATATGTACTGCAAACCTTCAGTTATGCGTTCGTCGCGCCCAGGCGCTCCTTTGAGCGTCAGCTTAATGGCGTGTGCCATGGCGTAGGCGTCGTCGGGCGCCACGTACAGCGTGGCGTTGCCGCCAGCCTCCTCGAGGCAGCTGCCCGTGCATGCCACCACCGGCAGCCCGCTCTGTATGGCCTCGATGACGGGCAGGCCGAAGCCCTCGTAGCGCGAGGGGTAGACGCACGACTCCGCCATCTGGTATATCGACGGCAGGTCGTCGGTTGGCACGTTGTGCAGGAACATCACACGGTCTTTAAGTCCGTTGGCAGCCACGTATTTCTTCAGCCTTTCGGCATACGGGGTCGACTTGCCCACTACTACCAGGCTAAGGTCGTCGGGCAGCAGCCTCAGTGCCTTTATGGGCAGCAGCACGTTCTTGCGCTCGTCAACAGTGCCCACGCTTACCACGTATCGTTCGGGCAGCATGTACTTCGTATGCACCTCGTGCATCTTCTTCTCGCTCTCGGGCAGTTTGTAGAACGAGCCGCAGCTCTGGTATATCACGTCTATCTTGTCGGCAGGCACGTCGCCGTATAGCATCACGTCGCGCTTGGTGCACTCGCTGGTGGCTATTATCCGGTCGGCCTCCTGGCACGTCTTGTGGAACTTCCATGCCATGAACTTGCGCTCCAGCCAGTTGTAGTATTCGGGATAACGCATGAATACGAGGTCGTGTATCGTCACGACGGTCCTTATGCCGGCCTCCCTTATGCCCGCCGGCAGTTCGCCCGACAGTCCGTGGTATATCTTGACGCCGTCGCGTACGAGGTCCTTCACCATGCCGCGCATGTGCCACATGGCGCGCGCAATGGCGTCGTTGTAGCCGTTCATGTAAACGTAGCGCATGTGCTGGTTCTCGGTAACCTGGCGCCTTAGTGCGCTGTTGCCTCGGTCGGGTGCGTAGAGGTTGAGAATGGTGCCTGGCTGGACTATCTTTTCGATGTCGTTGACCAGCGTCCTGGCGTAGTTGCCTATTCCGGCAACATCGCCGACGATGCTTTTGGCGTCGTATCCTATTGTCATTTCTTTTATGTCTGTTTGTTTTTTTCAAGTGTGTTTCCAGTCGTTGCGGCATGCCCTGTTGAGGCATGTGCCGGCGGCGGCGTCACCGTCGCAGGCCCATCTGTCGTGGCTCCACAGGTAGAAGCGCGGGTCGCGCCTTATGGTCTGTTCGAGCATGGCGAAGAACCTTTTGGTTATTTCGTGTTCAGGCAGCGATTCAGGTTCTGACGTGATGGGCTTGAATGTGTACACGTACCTGCCGCGTTCGGGGCGTTCCATGTCAACGTAGAACACGGTGTCGCCCATGTTCCTCATTATGCGCTCGGCGCCTGTGAACACGGCCGTGTCGTGTCCGAGGAAGTTCAGCCGCAGGTGTATTGCCTGGTTCTTGGGCTTCTGGTCGGCTATGTAGCCGAAGATGTTCATCAGTCCCTGCTCCTTGAACGATACGAGGTAGCGCAGCACGTCCTGCTTGGGCACGCATACCCCGCCCATGTTCTGCCTTATCTTGATGAACAGGCGGTCTGACAGCTTGCACGACTTGGGCGTGTATATCAGTCCCACCACGGCCTCGTTGTGCCGCTTCAGTGTCAGCCCTATTGCCGAGAGCAGCTCCCAGTTGCAGTAGTGGCCCAGTATGGCGGCGCAGGGGCGGCCCTTGTCGAAGCTGTCTTCTATGGCTTCGGTGCCGCGGAACTCCACGTGGCGCATGAGCTCGTGGCGCGATATGGTCATCAGCTTGAGCGTCTCGGCGTAGTAGTCGCACAGCCAGTGGTAGAACCCGCGCTCTATGGCGGCCAGCTCGCCGGCGTCCTTGCCGGGGAACGACGTGGCAAGGTTGCGCCTGACCACGTCGCGGCGGTAGCGCAGGGCGTGGTAGACTATGAGGTAGGACATGTCGGCCAGGGCGTAGAGCACCCTGAACGGTAGTAGCGACATGAGGTAGAGTGTCGCGTAAGCCAGTCCTTGGAGTAGTTTTGTCATGGTCTTATTTCAAGTAGTCGGTAGTGCATGTCGCGGTGGGCGTGTTGCGCCTGCCGCAGCGGTGGCGGCTGCCTGTCACGGCCTTTCACTTACAGGCTTTGCATGTCGTTAAGCTTCTTGTAGTATCCGTTCTGTGCCAGCAGCTCTTCGTGCGTGCCGCGCTCTACTATCTGCCCCTCGTGTATCACGCATATCTCGTCGGCGTTCTTGATTGTCGACAGGCGGTGGGCTATGGCCACGGTGGTGCGCGTCTTCATCAGGCGTTCGAGAGCCTGCTGCACGAGCCGCTCGCTCTCGGTGTCGAGCGCCGACGTGGCCTCGTCGAGTATCAGTATCGGCGGGTTCTTTAGTATGGCGCGGGCTATGCTCACGCGCTGGCGCTGTCCGCCCGACAGGCGGCTTCCACGGTCGCCTATGTTGGTGTCGTAGCCGTTTTCCGACTCGGTTATGAACTCGTGGGCGTTGGCTATCCTTGCCGCCGCCTCTATCTGTTCCTGCGTGGCGTTGTCGACGCCGAACGATATGTTGTTGCGGAACGAGTCGTTGAAGAGTATCGCCTCCTGGTTGACGTTGCCTATGAGCTGGCGCAGGTCGTGTATGGCCATGTCCTTGACGTTCACGCCGTCGATGAGCACCTCGCCCTCCTGCACGTCGTAGTAGCGCGGTATCAGGTCTACCAGCGTAGACTTGCCGCCGCCGCTCTGGCCCACTATGGCCACGGTCTTGCCCTTCTCGATGGTGAGGTTGATGTGGCGCAGCACCCACTTCTCGCCGTAGCGGAACGACACGTCGCGGAACTCTATCTTGCCGGTGAACTCCTTGACGTGCACCGGGTCGGCCTTCTCCTTTATGTCGTTCTCGGCCTTTAGTATCTTGTCTATGCGCTCCATCGAGGCCAGACCCTTCGGTATGTTGTACCCCGCCTTGGAGAACTCCTTGAGCGGGTTGATTATGCTGTAAAGTATCACCATGTAGTAGATGAACGTGGGGCCGCTGAGGCTCTTGCCGCCCAGCACGAGCATGCCGCCGAACCACAGCACGATGACTATCATCAGCGTGCCCAGGAACTCGCTCATCGGGTGCGCCATCTGCTGGCGCGTGTTCACGCGGCGTATGTTCTCGCGGTACTCGGAGTTAATCCTGTCGAAGCGGCGGTTCATCTTCTCCTCGGCGCAGAAGGCCTTGATTATGCGCAGTCCGCCGAGCGTTTCCTCCACCTGGCTCATCGTGTCGCTCCAAAGCGCCTGCGCCTTGATTGACTTCTGCTTGAGCTTGCGCCCCACGAAGCCCATAACCCAGCCCATCAGCGGCACGAAGATGAGGGTGAACAGCGTGAGCTGCCAGCTGACGAAGAGCAGCGTAGAGAAGTAGAATATGATGAGCACGGGGTTCTTGAAGAGCATGTCGAGGCTCGACATTATCGAGCTTTCAACCTCCTGCACGTCGCCGCTCATGCGCGCTATGATGTCGCCCTTGCGCTCCTCGGAGAAGAAGCCCAGCGGCAGCGACGTTATCTTGCAGTAGAGCTGGTTGCGTATGTCGCGCACCACGCCCGTGCGGATGGGTATTATCGTTGCCGACGAGAGGAAGTAAGCACCCGTCTTGAGGAATGTCATGAACGCCAGGAAGAGGCCTATTACGAGTAGGGTGGTCGTTGCCCCCATGCTGCCTATCATCTGGTAGATGTAGTAGTCGATGTTGTTCATCAGCACTTCCTTCATGTCGCCGCTGCCCCACTGCATCAGTTTCTCGGGCACGTTGGCGTCCTGGGTCTTGAAGAGAATCTGCAGTATGGGGATGATGGCCATGAAAGAAAATATGTTCAATATCGCGGAAAGGATGTTGAATACCACCGTCAGTGCCAGGTATTTCTTGTAGGGCGGCACGAAGCGGCGCAATACTTGTAAGAATTCTTTCATTTGTTATTAGCTAATGTAGGCACCGGTAAAGGCCGTAGCCGCCGTCGGCCGCTCACGGCATGGTGTCGTGTTACGGCTGCAAAGATAATGTTTTTATACATAACGGCAAAGCCTGTATGGGGTAAAACGTCAAAAAGCGGTGACAGCGTGGCTTTTGCGGCTTGCCGGCGGGGCTGTCAAAGGGTGCCGGCAGGGTGGTTATTGCCGCCGTTGGCATGGATTAAGCGTAAAAAAGCGCCGCACTCTCCATGCCTGAGGGTGCGGCGCCTGTATGTCGTTGCATGCCAGCGTGTTAGGCTTTAGGTCGCAGAAGGTAGTGTTTTGCGTCGCAATAGGCATCCTTTCGCGTTGCGTTTTGCCGTGTCTTGCGCGGCTGGAGACGGCCTTTTGCAAACCGGGGTGCGGCTGCGGCCCGTGTGGTGCAGGGCAGGTGCGTCGTCAGTCGAGGGCTTCGCCCTTCAATGTTGCGCTCGAGCTGCTTGTCACTCTGACGCGCACGATGTCGCCTATGCGGTGGTTTCCCTTGTCGAAGACTACTACCTTGTTCTGCGAGGTGCGGCCGAAGAGCTGTTCGCGGCTGCGCTTGCTGAAGCCTTCCACGAGCACGTCGAACTCGCGGCCTACGTCCATGGCGTTGCGCTCGGCCGACAGGCGTGTCTGCAGTTCTATCATTTCGGAGAGGCGGCGCAGCTTTACATCCTCGGGTACGTCGTCGGGCAGGTGCTTCGAGGCGTAGGTGCCGGGTCGCTCGCTGTACTTGAACATGAAGGCGGAGTCGTAGCCCACTTCGCGCATCAGCGAGAGCGACATCTGGTGGTCTTCCTCCGTCTCGCTGTGGTAGCCCACGAATATGTCGGTGGTTATCGAGCAGTCGGGTATTATGCGGCGTATGGCTGCCACGCGGCTCATGTACCACTCGCGCGTGTATTTGCGGTTCATCAGCTTCAGTATGCGGTCAGAGCCGCTCTGCACGGGCAGGTGTATGTGGCGGCAGAGGTTGCCGTGCGAGGCTATAACCTCGAGCGTCTCGTCGCTCATGTCCTTGGGGTGGCTCGTTGTGAAGCGTATGCGCATGTCGGGAAAGGTCTCGGCAACGAGCCTGAGCAGTGCGGGGAAGGTCACCTTACCGCCGTCAGCAGCGCCGCCTTCGCCGTCATTTTTAATTTTTAATTGTTCATTTTTAATTTTAAACTCCCCTGCGTATGAGTTCACGTTCTGCCCCAGCAGGGTCACCTCCTTGTAGCCGCGGTCGTGCAGGTCGGCCACCTCGCGCAGTATGCTCTCCGGGTCGCGGCTGCGTTCGCGGCCTCGGGTGTAGGGCACGATGCAGTAGTGGCAGAAGTTGTTGCATCCGCGCATTATGCTCACGAAGCCGCCCACGTGCGTGCCGCAGATGCGCTGCGGCACTATGTCGCGGTAGGTCTCCGTTGTCGAGAGTTCAATGTTTATCGCCTTGTGTCCGGCCTCGGCCTGCGCCGTAAGGTCGGGCAGGGTCAGGTATGCGTCGGGACCTGCCACGAGGTCGGCGTGGTGCTTGCTTATCAGTTCGTCCTTTACGCGCTCGGCCATGCAGCCCAGCACGCCTATTATCATCTTGCGTCCGGGTCGGCGCATGGCGTTCAGCGCCTCGAGGCGGTTTATTATCTTCTGCTCGGCGTTGTCGCGCACGCTGCATGTGTTGAGGAACACGGCGTCAGCCTCGTCGGCGTTGTCGCACGTCTCGTAGCCGGCCATCTTCATGACCGACGCCACCACCTCGCTGTCTGCCACGTTCATCTGGCAGCCGTAGGTTTCTATGTACAGTTTCTTCATCGTCGTATTGTTGTGCGGTAGCCTCCGCCGTCGTGGCGTTTGCGGCCGTAACATGCGGCCGGGCTACCTTATCGGTTCTTATGGTTGTTGTTTGTTTCCTGTCTTATTATGGCCTCTGTTATCTCCCTTATCAGCCTTGCGTTCTCCTTTGTGCCGAGGCGTGTGTCCTTGACCAGCACGGCTATGTATATCCTGCGGCCGTCGGGCAGGGTCACGGCGCCCGCGTCGTTGTCGGCCGTCATGGTGCCGTCGGGCAGTGTGAAGCCCGTTCCCGTCTTGTGTGCCAGGGTCATGCCCGGTGCGAGTGCTGCCTTCATCTTGTCAGGTCCGGTCTGCGTTGCCTCCAGTGCTGCCTTCATCAGCCTGTCGTAATCGCCTCCGAGTATGCCCTCCTCGTACAGTTTCCTGAAGAGTACGGCCACCGACAGCGGCGTGCTGCGGTTGTTGTACGAGCGTTGCGGGTCGGCAGCCATCGTGGCTTCGGTCTCCGTCAGGGCGTAGCCAGCCAGCCCTATGGCCTCCATCTCGGCGTTCACGCCCTCGATGCCGCCTGCCATGCGTATGGTTACGTCGCAGGCGTTGTTGTCGCTCAGGGCTATGCTGTAATACAACAGGCTGTCGAAGCGCATGGTGAAGTCTTCGCCCTCGTGCATCTTCGCCAGCGGACTGTAAGTGCCGGGAGTCATCTCCGCGGCCTTTACCCTTATCAGCGTGTCGGCCGGTATGCCCTCGCGCTGCATGCGCCTAAGCGCCGCTATGGCGCAATGCGTCTTGAAGACGCTCATCAGCGGGTAGTCGCCGCGGTTGTTTACGGCGTATTCCCTACCGCCGGTTGTCCACGCCACGCCCACCGTGGCCTGCCTGCCACGGGCCAGTCTTGTTATGGCCTCTTCTGCCGTCTGCGCCGTGGCGCAGGCAGCAAGGCATGCCGCCACGAGAGCGGTAAGTATCCTTCTCATTTATTTGGTCTTGGCCTTAATCTCGTTTTTCACCCCACGCATGTTGGTCAGGAATGCCTTTGCCGAGCCGAACTTGAGGAACATGTCGAGCCTTACGGGCACGTGGTTGTCGTCGTCGGTGACGAAGAAGCGCGCTATCTCGCGCCATTTGCCTTTCTCCTTCTCCGTGTACGACAGTTCGAGGCATTTGTATTTCACGCCGTTGTCGGCCTTGACGGTCGTGCGTCCGAGGAATTTTATCTTCGCCGGGTTGAGGCTGTTGCCGTCGGCTATGCGGAAGTCTACAACATATCCCTTCTGCCAGTTGGCTGGGTCGAAGCTGCGCGCACGCAGAAACATGTTCATCATGTCGTACACACATTCGCCCGGATTGACCGTCCGCTTGTTTATCTTGCCGTTCTTGAAGCGGCTCTGCGTCACGCTGCAGTTGCCCCCGGGGTATTTGTACCATACTTCGTCCACGGTGTAACGCTTGCCCTCGAGCGCACCCTTGCGGTAGTACAGCGGCGCAAGGTCGAGCGTGGAGTAGCACAACAGCGTGTCGCGCATCACGAATATCTTGTCCATCTTGCTGTTGCCCTTCGTAGTCAGGCTGGCGCGGTAGGCGTTCTGGCCGCCGTACTTGCTCTGTACGACGTACATCGACGCCGTGCCCACCTTGACCCAGACGAACTTCCAGTTGAAGTACAGGTTGTAAGACAGGAACTCGCCTGACTTGAATGCCGTGTTCTTATAGCTGCACTGGGCTGCAGCCGTGCCTGCCATGCCGAGCATGGCGGCCATGAGCAGTAGAATTCTCAGATGTTTCATGATAATCAGGTTTTAAGTTACCGTAATGTCACAGGCTGGGGTAGGGTATTCCGAGTTTCTGCGCACGTTCGAAGTTTCGCCGCTTTATCGTCTTTTCCTTCTCCGGCTTCTGTTTCGTTATCTCCATGGGTTTCTGGTTATAGAGCTTGCGCGACGTGGGGTTCCACGTCAGCGTCATGTCCCATTTCTCCTTGCATTCCAGCTTTTCGGGATAGTAGTACGTAGTCTCGGGCTGCCTGCCTGCGGCGTAGTCGCCCGTGTCCCACAGTCCGTTGCGGTTTGAGTCGACGAACATGCGGGCGTAGTACGTGCCCGGCTTTACGTAGAAGAACTCGGCGCGGCCGTTGTCCGTCGACGTCTCCTTCACCACTTCGTCCGACGTGTTGAGCAGCTGTACCACCACGGTGGTGTCCGCCATGCCGCTGATGTCGAGCATTACGGTGGCGTACTGGTCGTCGGTCTTCACCTTGAAGCCCTGCTTGTATGGCGCCGACGTATTGCCGTAGATGTCGGTGAAGGCCATCGTGTCTATCTCGAGGCTGTACTCTATGCCCGGGCGCCATTCGCCCAGCAGCTCGTAAGTGCGGCTCTGCCCCTTCTTCGGGCGGAACACGAACGGGGAGCGGTACCACAGCGTGTCGTGCTTGGAGTACAAGTGTATGCAGGCCGTGTCAGCCTTTAACAGCGGCACGGGCATGGTTATCGTGATGTTCTGGTCGGGGTCGGGCTCGGAGTTTATGAGGTATTGCGGCTCGAGCATCGGCGGCGGCATTATCGAGTCGTAGGGTTTGCCGCGCTTCTTGGCCTTTTCCTGCTTCTTCTGCCACTCCTCGTAGGCGTCTGCCTTGAGCTTCATGCGCCGCTCGTAGGGCACTTTTGCCAGCATGTCGAGCGTGTCGGTCTGCAGCCGCAGCACGCCGAGCGTGTCGGTGGCCATGTACTTAATCTCCATGCGGAGCGTGTCCTGGTTTACGAGCATGGTGTCGCGCAGCCAGTAGGTCACGGTGTCGCGCTTCTCGGTGGCTTCCGTGACGAAGGCGTCGCGGCTGTCGAAGTTGAGTCCGCGCACCTCGGGCAGCAGGCTGTCGCCGTAGCTGAAGAAGAGCGTGAAGCGGTCGGGCTCGGTGCGTTCCGACTTTACTAGGTAGCGGTCTGACTGTATCTCGGTGAACGCCCGCAGGGCTATGTCGTCGGGCAGGAAGTGCGTGTAGGGCACGCGCCTTATCGAGTCGATGCGCAGCGAGTCGAGCCAGGTGGTGTCCTGGCGTATGTCCGGCTTGAACGTCGGCACTATTATGTCCTTGGTGAAGGCTATCTGCTCGCTCTTCTGGCTGAACACGTAGTTGTTGTCGGCGTCCTGCAGGGCGTAGATGCGGTAGCTGCCGGGCGCTATGCCCTTGATGACGAACTTGCCGCGGCTGTCGGTGCGCGATACGCGCAGCATGGGTTTAGTGGTGAATGCGGTGTCGCTCTGGTCGGCGTAGAGGCCTACCAGTATGCCCTTTATTGGCTCCAGGTCCTTGGCGTTGAGCACGTAGCCTGCCACTTCGAGCGTGTCGATGTGGTTGCCTGTCGAGAATGTGTAGGTGTAGTTGCCCAGGGGGTTGCTCTCGTTGTTGTCGGTTATGGCGTCCGAGAAGTCCACCGTGTACGTGGTGTTGGGCATGAGCGAGTCTTTCAGCTCTACTTCTATCTTCTTGCCGGCCGCCTTTATCTCCGCCTGCTCTATCTGCGGCGGCGATATAACGACCTTTTCGGTGGGGTTGTCCACCTGTATGTATTCGTCGAAGTATATTACTACTTTCTTCTGTCTTACGTTTACGCCCTTGTCCTGCGGCGTCGTCCGCGTTATGGTAGGTGGCGTCTCGTCGTACCATCCGCCGTCGGGCTGTCCCATGCGGGCGCACGATACAGCGGCCATGCACACTGCGGCGAGCAGCCACAGCATGTTGCCGCCCGGCTTGCCGGACTTGCGTGGCCTGCCGGGCCTTGATGCCCTGCCAGCCAGTCTTTTCAGGTATGTTGTTATGATTTTGTCGGTCGGCATGTTGTGGTAGGCGTTTATGGCCGTTAATATGTGTTGCCGTGTCATTGTGCGTCGTTCAGCCGCAGCATCTGTTCCATTATGTCGCGGTTGTTGTTCAGGCGCGGTATCTTGTGCTGTCCGCCCAGTTTGCCTTTCGACTTCAGCCAGTCGTTGAACAGTCCCTTGCGGGCCTTCACTATTTCGAGGTGCTGCAGGGTGATGTCCTTGTAGCGCTTGGCCTCGTAGTCGCTGTTTATTTCCTGCAGTTTCTTGTCGAGTATGGCGGTGAAGGCATCCATGTCGGCCGGCTCCTTGGCGAATTCTATCAGCCACTGGTGGTAGCATTTTGCCTTGTCGTCCATGAATACTGGCGCGGCGGTGTATTCGCGCACCTCGGCGCCTGTCTTGCGGCATGCCTCTGCCAGTCCCTGTTCGGCGTTGTCTACTATGAGTTCCTCGCCGAAGGCGTTGATGAAGCTCTTCGTGCGGCCTGTTATTACGAACTTGTACGGGTTGGTCTGTGTGAACCTGACGGTGTCGCCTATCATGTAGCGCCACAGTCCACAGGCCGTCGATATCACCATGGCGTAGTTCACGCCCGTCCTTACGCCTTCGAGCGGCACGGCCGCCGGGTTCTCCTTGTCAAGCTCCTCCATGGGTATGAATTCGTAGAACACTCCGTAGTCGAGCATCAGCAGCATGGCGGGGTCGGCCGGGTTGCTCTGCAGTCCGAAGAAGCCTTCGCTGGCGTTGTACGTCTCCATGTAGTGCATCCGCTTCGACCTGATAAGCTGCTCGTACTGCTTGCGGTACGGGGTGAAGGCCACTCCGCCGTGGAAGAACACCTCAAGGTTGGGCCACACCTCGTCGATGTGCTCCTTGCCCGAGAGTTCGAGCACCCTTGTCAGCACCGACAGCATCCACGAGGGCACGCCGCTCAGGTTGGTGACGTTCTTTTTCAGTGTCTCGTGGGCTATGCGGTCGCGCTTCAGCTCGAAGTCCGACAGCAGTGCCGTGTCCTTCTTGGGCACGCGCGCCAGGTTGACCAGCGGGTTGATGTTCTCGATAAGTATGGCGCTCAGGTCGCCGACGAGGCTGCCCGCCACGTCGTAGTTGGGCGAGTGGCTGCCGCCGAGTATCAGGCCCTTTCCGTCGAACATGCGGCTTTCGGGGTTGTTGCCCAGGTACATGGCCACGGCGTCCGTGCCCCCCTGGTAGTGCATGTTGCGCAGCCCTTCACGGCTTACGGGTATGAACTTGCTCTTGTCGTTGGTCGTGCCCGACGACTTAGCGTACCATTTTACCACTCCCGGCCACATTACCGACGGCTCTCCGTGCCGCATGCGGTCTATGCCGTCCTTCAGGTCTTCGTATGTGTTCACCGGCACGTTGGCCGCGAAGCTTTCGTATGATGTTATGCTGCCGAAAATGTGGCGGCGTCCATATTCGGTATCCTTCGCGCTCTGGGTGAGGTACTTCAGCATCTCGGCCTGTATCTCGACACCGTGGGCGGCGTAGCGTTCAAGCTCCTTAAGCCTCGGCGCGAGGAATTTCCTTGCTATGTTTGTAATGCTCATCTTCTGTCAAATAACACGTTGACCGTGCAAATTTAAGCTAAACTTTTCTAATACCGTAATATTTTTCGATTTTTTATTAGTTGTGCGCCGCCCTCGCGCCCGGTGGCGTACAAATGCGCTTAAAAAACCGTTTAGCCCGTTTTTGTTTGGCGTTTCGGGCTATTTTTACTATATTTGCTACCTGCAAAAAAGCAAAACAACAGTTATGACAATACATCCATTATGGACAGATGAGTACTGGCTGCCGCTGCTTAAGCTGTACAAGGCCGCGCCCGAAGGCGTGAAGCCCATGTATTCGCGCGGCATGGTTGAGCTGGCCGTAGGCCTGCACATACCGCCGCAGTTGCTGTACAGGCAGATGTTCCGCCTGCGCCGCCCCGACAGCCCGTGGCTGCGCCGCCTGTGCGAAGGCTACGCCGGCAACCCCAGGCGGCTGTCGCGCGACGTAAAGAAGCTGCGCCGCATGAGCGGATTCAGCAGCGGAGGCGGCTTTTACGACGGCGTGCAGGTGTGCGAGACGTTCGAGAAGGACTTCCGACCCGTTGACGGATGCCCCGGCCTGAAGCCCGTCATGCTCGTAATGGTGCTCGACCTGTACTTCCGGCTTACGCCGCCGACAATGGTTGACGACACCCCCGAGGTGGTGCAACTGGCGCGCCTCATGCGCGTAAAGCCGCACGACGTGGTCGAAGTGATGGCACTCTTCCAGGCCATCGACCCCTACCTGCACCGCCCCAGGCCGCAGGAGTCGCCCCTGCTCGACGCCTGCCGCGACGTGTGGCAACGCTACGGCAACGCCGACCCCTCCGAGCTTGCATCGCTTGCGGCGCAGCTCCGCGAGTATTTCCTCTGACGCTTGGCAGCCGGCCGCACCTCTGGCTGCCAGGCGCAGTCAAACTTATGTTTTGCCCTTTGTATCGGTATGGGGATAATAAGAAGTGCACAAGCATACACATGCCTGCTTCTGTCGGTGTTTTTTCTTTTATAAGCGAAGGATATTGCAAATGCGTTTGCCGGAATACATGTTTTTCATTTTACGCTGACGCCTGATTTGACTTACGGCTGGTCCTGTTTCCACAAGTCTTCATTCTCCCAATCCCGGCTGAACCCCATTGCCGCAATGTCTATCGATGGGAAACAGGCCAGCAAGCCTGAAAGCTTTTCGTTGAAGTTGTTATCAGGTGAGACCGAAGCAAGAAAATACCTGATTATGCACAGGCGGTAGTAAATCCTCTTCTTGTCCACTTTCGAGTCATCAATCCATGCGTTTGCCGTTTTGCGCGGCTCGGCAGGGTTCAGCATGAAGACCCTGTTCCATATCCTTGCGTGGTGGCAGCACATGTTGCGGAGATTGGCAAGCACGGTCAGCCACGAAGTAAATACCTGCGGCTTCAGTCCGAAGTAGCCTGCAATGCGCTTCATCAGCTTGTTGCTGGCTATGTTGGAGTAGATATAGTTCAAGTTGCCGAACGACAATACCTCGGTTATCATCCATGCAGGAGGATAATCCTCGATATAATTCTGCCGGAAGTCTTCGATGTAGTCTTCCTTGCTTGATGACAGCTCTTTATCTTATTGCCAGAGTCTGGTTGAACTTTTCAGTACGGGCGAAGTATTCAGGCTTTGTTATCCAGTATTTGTCGCCCAATTCCTGGCAACCAATGTTGGCCAATACGCTGCGGATGGCGACCTCTATCTTTTCAATTTCGTTGAAAAGCAGTATGTGCAGTTTCTTGTCAAAGCGGTATAGGGTTAGAATCTGCCTGAACGATGTGTCTTCCTTCAGCATCAAATCGTTCTTTGGCATCAGGTAAAAGGGAAAAATGTATGCCGACAGCCTGTGATAGCCGATGTTCATCAGGTATTTTTCAACTTTCCGCTCATCGTCCATGACCATGCCACGTGATTTTAGGATTTGGATTATTTCTTTCGGCGAGGAATATGGCTTGGCGAATGTCTTTTTCATGGTGGTATAATAAAAAAACGACCCGCCGATTTGAGCATTGTAAAGAGGCTTGGCAGGTTCTAATGCTGCAAAGATAGTAAAACAATTTAGAAGTGCAAAACATTTGACGGATTTCTGCGATAATGCTTTCATGGTTGAGCCTTTCGGCTTTTATTGATTATGGCTGATGTGGTGGATTCATAATAATATCAGAAATTATTTACATGCCTTATAATGTAATATATATTGCTGTAAATCAGATTGTTATGACGTTTTAGACGCTGCGCGTAATCTGGCTGTCCGTAATATGCCACCTTTTACCGTTTAAAAGGTGGCTTTTTGCTGCCTGAATGATGGCATTTTGCAGCGCGGAATGGCATAGTTTGCACGGTGTGTTATCAAAGGATAAATTTCTGTATTTTGCGACACGTTGTTTCTGTGTTTCCCCTTTTTTAGCTAATTTTGCGCGCATGAAGACATTCATAAAGCTGTTGGCCGTCGTAGTGCTTGTATGTTCATGCGGCAAGCCGAAGGCCACAGGAGAGAGGTTTACCATACTGACGGTCAATAAGATTACGCCGGTGAAAGACCAGGGGAACAGTCAGCTGTGCTGGCTCTACGCCATGCTGGCCACCATCGAGGGCGACCGACTGGCCGAGGGCGACTCGGTCAACCTGTCGGCGGCATACGTGGCCCGCAGCGTGCTTGCCGCGCGGACGGAACGGTGCTACCTGTCGGGCGGACGGGCTGACATAACCGCCGACGGCGTTGCGCCCGACGCGCTCGACGCCTTGGCCGAATACGGCGCGATGCCTTACGACGCTTACCGCTCCGACTGCAACTACGGCGTGCTCTGCCGCAAGCTGGAGGCGCTGGCGGGGCAGGGCGCGGCCATGCGCGTTGGCATCGACAGGCTGCGCGACAGGCTGGCGTATGTACTCGACACGGCGGTGAACCCCGTGCCCAAGCACGTGTGGCTGTACGGTGCCGAATATACCCCGCGCGAGTTTGCCGAGAGCCTTTGCTCGCCGTCAGATTATGTTGCGATGACCAGTTACACGCACGAGCCGTTCTACGAGGCCGTGCCGCTCGGCATCCCAGCCAACCGCGCTGGCCACAAGTTCATGAACGTGCCCATCGACACGCTCGTCGCCCGTGTGGAGCGCGCGTTGTGTTCAGGACTTAACGTCTGCTGGGAAGGCGACACGAGCAATGCCGGTTTCTCGTTCGATGCCGGCGTGGCGCGCCTTGATGACGACGGCGCCACGGTGACGCAGGCCATGCGCCAGCGTGCCTTCGAGACCTTCAGCGTTACCGACGACCACTGCATGGCGCTCGTGGGGCTGGCCCGCGACGCCCGCGGCGGCCTGTATTTCGTGTGCAAGAACTCGTGGGGCACTGACAATCCTTACGGCGGACTGATGTACATGTCGCTGCCTTACTTCAGGCTGAACACCGTGGCCGTGGTGGTGAAAAGGTTACAGTAAGACATACCGGGCACAGCCTCCTGCCTGCCGTTGCGGACAGGGTGCGCCCTTAACAAAAAAAAAAGTATAACGTAATGGATAACAGACTGAAAGCCGTCATACTCGACTTCGACGGCACGATAGGCGACACGCGCGGCCTGATAGTGCGCACCATGCAGCAGACGATAGCCGAGCTGGGCCTGCCGGCGCGCACCGACGACGAGTGCGCCTCGATGATAGGGCTGCCGCTGAAGCAGACCTTCACCGACTTGATACCGATGGACGATGCCACGGGCGACCTCTGCGCCGAGACTTACAGGCGCATTTTCATGGTGAACAACAAGCCCGGCGCCGTGCCCATGTTCCCCCACGTGGCTGACACCATACGGCGGATGCACGACGCGGGACTGCTAGTCACCATTGCCAGCAGCCGCCTGCGCCCGTCGCTTGCGGGCTTTGTCGACGAGATGGAGCTCGGCACTTACATACCCTACATACTCAGCGTGGGCGACGTGGAGCATGCCAAGCCCGCGCCCGACATGGTGCTCAAGACGCTGGCCGACAATGACTTGCGCCCTGAAGAGGCCATAGTCGTAGGCGACACGGTGTTCGACATACGCATGGCGCATTCCGCCGGCGTCAGGGCCGTTGGCGTTACTTACGGCAACGGGCAGCGCGCCGACCTCGTGGCAGAGCATGCCGAATACGTGATAGACGACTTCGGCGAGCTTGCCGGCATTGTGCTTGACGCGTGAACTGTCCCCGCAGGGGTGGAATAAAAAGGAGCCGGGACGGCATGGCTGTATGTTTTTCAAGCTGAAAAACAATAAACAGGCCTGTCGTCCCGGCTCCTCCGTATGTATGTTGCTTGTTGCGTGAAAGCTTATTTCTCGCTGAAAGCTGCGGCCTCCGCCGCAGCTATTATATCCTCCTTTGACATGTTGCCGCCTATCGTCTTGATGTCAGACAGGTCGAATTCGTCCACCTCGGCGGCGTTTACGGCATTGCCGCCCCCGTCGGTGCGGCTTTCGTCGGCGGCAGGTGCCGCCTCCGCGCTTGGCAGGGGCTTCTCCTCCTGCTGCGAGGTGATGATGAAGTCGTCCTTGGGCTCTATGTCCGGCACGGTCTGCACGGGTTCTTCCTCCATCTTCGTGCGCTCGGTCTTGGCTGCGAACACGGCGTCGATGAACTGCGGCTTGCGCCTCAGGCTCTGCAGTGCGGCCTTGCTGGCGGCCTGCTGGCTCTCCTTCTTAGAGTAGCCTTCGCCCTGTCCGCCCTCAAGTCCCTCTATCATCGCCTTGTATACGAACATCGGGCTGTTGCCGTCGTCGCGCTTCTGCTCAACCAGTTGGAAGTCGAGCTTCACCTTGTTCTTCTGGCACCATTCGATGAGCTTGCTCTTGAAGTTAACCTCCTTGTATGCCACCTTGTCGATGTTGATAAGCTGCGACAGTATGCGCTTCTGCATGAAGCGCATGCACGCCATGTAGCCCTTGTCAAGGTAGATGGCCCCTACGAGGGCCTCGAACGCATTTCCTTCCATGTAGCTGTTATGAGAGGACATGTGTCCGCTTGAAACTATGAGCTTGCCTACGCCTATTTCGTGGGCGAGGCGGTTCAGCGTGTCGCGCTGCACTATCTTGCTGCGGGTGCTCGTAAGGAAGCCTTCGCGCTTGCCTTCAAAGTGGCGGAAGACTATGTCGCCCACTATCGCGTCGAGTATGGCGTCGCCCAGGAATTCGAGCCGCTCGTTGTTGACGGGCTTGCCCTTGGCGTTGCGCTTGGACACGCTGCGGTGCATGAGCGCCTGCTTGTACAGGCTGATGTCGTGGGGGTAGAATCCTAGTATCGAGTATAGAGAATAATAAAGCTCCTTTTCCTTGCGGAAAGGGAGCTTTATCCGGTCAATAAAGTTGTTAATCATCATATTTCTTGAAGATGACGCACGCGTTGTGTCCGCCGAAGCCGAATGTGTTGCTCATTGCGGCGCGCACCGTGCGCTTTTGTGCCTTATTGAAAGTGAAGTTGAGGTTATAGTCTATCTCCTCGTCCTTGTCGTCCTCTTCGTGGTTGATGGTCGGCGGCACGATGTCGTTCTTCACTGAAAGAACGCTCACCATTGCCTCTACTGCGCCGGCTGCGCCGAGCAGGTGGCCGGTCATTGACTTGGTAGAGCTGATGTTCAGCTTGTAAGCCGCGTCGCCGAACACGTCCTTGATGGCCTTGGCTTCTGATATGTCGCCTACGTGTGTAGACGTGCCGTGGACATTGATGTAGTCTATATCTTCAGGTTTCATGCCTGCGTCGTCGAGCGCCGCCTGCATCACGAGCCTTGCTCCGAGGCCTTCGGGGTGCGACGCCGTGATGTGGTATGCATCGCCGCTTTCGCCTTCGCCTACCATTTCGGCGTATATCTTGGCTCCGCGGGCCTTGGCGTGCTCCAGTTCCTCGAGGATGAGGCATCCTGCTCCCTCTGCCATGACGAAGCCGTCACGGCTTGCGCTGAACGGGCGTGAAGCCTTTTCAGGCTCGTCGTTGCGGGTTGAGAGGGCGTGCATTGCGTTGAATCCGCCTACGCCGCAGGCGCAGATGGCAGCCTCGGCGCCGCCGCTTACTATCGCGTTGGCCTTGCCCAGACGGATAAGGTTGAACGCGTCGGCGATGGCGTTGGTCGAAGAAGCGCAAGCGGAAGTCGTAGCGTAGTTGGGGCCATGGAATCCGTAGTGGATCGAGATGTGGCCGGCTGCTATGTCGCTGATCATCTTCGGGATGAAGAACGGGTTGAACTTAGGACCGTTCTCCTTGTTGTTGGCATAGTATGACACTTCGTCCTCGAAGGTCTTTATACCGCCTATGCCTACGCCGAAGATTACTCCGATGCGGTTCTTGTCCTCGGTCTCCAGGTCCATGCCGCTGTCCTTGACCGCCTGCATGGCGCTTATCATGGCCAGCTGGGTGTAGCGGTCGAGCTTGCGGGCTTCCTTGCGGTCAATCCAGTCGTTGACGTTAAGGCCTTTCACCTCGCAGGCGAACTGCGTCTTGAACTTGGAGCAGTCGAAAAGAGTGATAGGTGCTGCGCCGCTCTTACCGGCCAAGAGGTTATTCCATGTCTCCTCGACATTGAGTCCCACCGGCGTCACTGCGCCCAGACCCGTCACTACTACTCTCTTTAATTCCATTTAATCGTTTTGGGAAATTATTATTTTACGTTCTCCTCGATATACTTAACGGCGTCGCCTACAGTTGCGATTGTTTCAGCCTTGTCGTCAGGTATTGAGATGTTGAACTCTTTCTCGAACTCCATGATAAGCTCTACCGTGTCGAGTGAGTCAGCGCCGAGGTCGTTAGTGAAGCTTGCTTCGGGCTTTACTTCTGCTTCGTCAACACCAAGTTTCTCTACGATAATAGCTTTTACTTTAGATTCAATTTCTGACATGATTGTAATGTTTTAAAATGTTTGTAAAAAATATTCTAATCTCTAAAACCGGTGCAAAGGAACGAATTTTTATTCAAGTTTGCAAATTTTTTAAACAAAAATGTGCCCATTGTTGCACACATACCGTAATAGTGTGCAGGTTTTATTGTCTTTTTACACCGTTTCCACGTGTTTTTTTGTCAACTTTACATGTTTTGTGCGCACACAGCTTTCGCTTTTTCTGACCGCCACGAGGGGCGCCGTCTGTATGCGCCATTGTAAATGCTTGTATTACAAGGGGTTGCAAAAGGCTGTCTTTCGGCGTCTGATATGTGGCCTTTCAGGCCATAAAACATGACCTTTTGGACGGCAAAAGGCGGCCTTTGTGTTTTTTGCCGCCGGCGTTAAGGCGGAATGCTCCTTGCGGGTAAATTTTATTTACACGTACAACCGGCACGGCAACGGGCGCGCCATGCGCCGCCCTTTACCATGTGATGTAACCGCTAAACCGCCGGTAGGATTACTGGCGGGATTTTTCGTGCGTGAATATTTGGCGGTCAGATAAAAAAGGTTTATCTTTGTGGATGTAAACCTTGATTTGATTTTTCAGTGAAAAGTACGTTGTCCGCCGTATAGGCGGATGTTCCAACACGTCGCTCTTATGTTTGCCGGGTTTTCCGTCAGGTCAGCTTTGTTTATATTATCTGTTCCACCATATAAGTATGTAGCCCATGTATTATGTCTTAATTATCTCATTGGCCCTGTTTTATGTAGGGTATTCGTTGTACATAATCAAGAAGAACAAGAAGAGTAAGGGCGTCAAGCGTTCTCTGGTTATGGTTGGTGAAGAGCTGTTTTTGCCGCTCCCGTTTTTCTTTGCAGCAATCATGCTGTTCGACATCTTGCCGCCTGCTGTTTATCCCTTTGCCGCTGTTGTTTCGTTGGCTGTCATTTTCGTGGTCGGATATATAAGGAAGCGTTACCACGATGCAGACATATATCTGTTCACCTTCTTCGGTTTCTGCTTGCTAGGAATGTTGGAAAATAATTTCGGGTTGTCGCTGGGCGTGGCTGTTGCCGTTGGTCTGTTCGCGCTACTTCTGATTATATTGTTGTATTTTTATATGCTTTATTTCATAGATTAGCCGGTGTGTTTGTCAGCAGTCATCCTGCCGACTCGCGCCGCAGCGGATAGTTGCCGCGCTGTTCCTCGAAACTTTCGGGCGATGCCTTGAGGCGCGCCGAGTCGTCGAGCGGGTTGTAGAGTTGCAGGCGCAGGTCGTCATCTGTGGCGGCGGGGACGAACGTTTCGGGCAACGGCGGCGGACAGATGCGGCACGGCACGCTGATGCCGAAGTGGCGGCAGAGGCCTTCCAGTACCATGTTGTCGGCGTTCACCTTGCCGTCGGCGCTGTATCCTGCTATGTGGGGCGTGGCTATCCATGCCTTGTCCATGAGCCGGAGGTTGATGCAAGGCTCGTTCTCCCAGGTGTCGATAACGGCATCTCTTACCTTATTATATATAAGGGCACTGAGCAGGGCGTCGTTGTCAACCACCGCGCCGCGGCTCGTGTTTATTATCACCGGCCGCCGGCTGAGGCGGTCGAAGAAGCCGTCATCGGCCAGGTGGTATGTGGGGTGGGGGCCGTCCTTTGTCAGCGGCACGTGGAACGTTATCACGTCGCACTGCCGTTCTATCTCGTCCATGGTTACAAACTGCCCCTCGTCGCCGCGCTCCTGCCGTGGAGGATCGCATACGAGTACGTGCATTCCGTATTCTTCCGCCACCTTCTTCACCTTCGAGCCTACGTGTCCGCAGCCAACTATGCCTATGGTCGAGCTTTTGAGGGACATGCCCTTCTGCCTTTTCAGCAGCAGAAGCACCGAGCGCACGTATTGCGCCACCGAGGCGGCGTTGCACCCCGGACAGCTCATCCACTCTATGCCGGCGCGCCGCATGTAGCCGGCGTCAATGTGGTCGAAGCCTATCGTGGCGGTCGCCACGAACTTTACGCTGCTGCCTTTGAGCAGTTTTTCGTCGCATCTGGTGCGTGTGCGCACTATCAGGGCGTCGGCGTCGCGCACGTCTTCGGCGCTGATTTCCGTGCCTTTCTTGTACACCGCGTCAGCCGTAATACGGCTTATGGCCTCGCGGATGTAAGGTATCTTGTCGTCGATTACTATTTTCATCTGCTTCGTTTTTTAGTGTCGCCGTGCTGCCGGCGTGACTTGCAAAATTACTAAAAATATCCGGTTTAAGTTTGCTGATTGAAAATAAATGAATATCTTTGTACAATTAAATGAAAATATTTTTGCACTTATAGGGGCGTCTTGCTTAATCTTAGATTTAGATAACAGGTAATTTAGTGTTACATACCGATGGCAACGTGACGTCCGGCAGTGCTTGGCCGTCCGTGCCGCAGCATGGGCGGGCACGCATAAAGCCGCGTTTTTGCGCCCGGAAAGATAGATGAAGACAGAGCATATACTTATAATAAGATTCTCGGCACTGGGCTCGGTAGCCATGACCGTGCCCGTGGTCGACTCACTGGCCAGGCAGTATCCCGACGTGAGGATTACCATGCTTAGCCGCCCATACGCGCGTCCGTTGTTCGAGTACATGCCCCAGAACGTTGGATTCATGGAGGCCGACCTGAAGAACGAGTATTACGGTGTGAAGGGGCTCAACGCCCTTTACCGCAGGTTGACGGCCAAGAACTTCACTGCCGTTGCCGACCTGCACAGCGTCTTGCGCTCCGATTACTTGCGCATGCGCTTCAACATCGACCGTTTCCGCGTGGCCCATATCGACAAGAACCGCTCGGCGCGCAAGGCGCTCGTAAGCCATGCCGACAAGCAACTGGTGCAGTTGCCGTCGCTGTTCAACTGCTACGCCGACGTGTTTGCACGCCTGGGCTATCCCGTCAAGCTCGATTTCACGACGCTGTTCCCTGCCGGCGGGGGCGACATGGGCCGCCTGCCTGAAGCCTTCAACGTGCCCAAGGCCGGCGGCGAGGAGTGGATAGGTATCGCGCCTTTCGCCGCTAACACGGGCAAGATATATCCTCTGCCGATGATGGAAGAGGTCATCAGGGGCATTGCCGGCCGCCATCCGGGCTGCCGCCTGTTCCTTTTCGGCGAGGGACCCGACGAGGTTGCCGCGCTCGACAGCCTGAGCCGGCGTTTCGACAACTGCGTCAACGCCTCGGCACTGCTCGGCGGCATAGGCGGCGAACTCATCCTTCTGAGCCACCTCGACGTGGTGGTGACGATGGACAACTCCATAATGCACATGGCCTCCATTGCCGGTGCGCCGGTGGTTAGCGTATGGGGTGCTACCCATCCTTGTGCCGGGTTCATGGGCTGGAGGCAGAATCCTGCCGACATTGTGCAGGCCGACATGCCCTGCCGGCCGTGCAGCATATACGGCAACAAGCCCTGCCTGCGCGGCGACTGCATGTGCATGAAGGGCATACCGCCCTCGGAGATAATAGACAGGGTGGAGATGGTGCTTGTCCGCAGGGGCTGACATGCCGCGTCTGGGGCGCAGTCTTGGCCGCTTGGCGGTTTGTTAAGCCGGTGCGTGCGGCGACGGCCGTGGCGACGTGATAATGTGGATTATTATTAACCCTTTAAATAAAGAAGATATGAAAAAGTATGTTTGTGATGTGTGCGGGTATGTATATGACCCCGAAGTTGGAGATCCCGATAACGGTATAGCTCCCGGAACAGCGTTTGAGGATATTCCCGAAGACTGGGTTTGCCCGCTTTGCGGAGTAGGCAAGTCAGATTTTTCTGTCGAGGAATAACATCCCGCTGTCAGAGAAGATAATAGAAACGGACAATGCCACTGGCATTGTCCGTAATTTTTTACAGGATTGTTAACTCTACGGCTTGACCGGTGAACGTCGGTGGAGCCGTTTTCTTTTTTTGCCCGGTTGTGCCCGGCGGCGTCGTGTTCAGTGCCTTCCAATGGCGTTTACACGGTGCCGGCGAAGTAGGTGTACAAACAGGCAGCTATTACAAGAAAGGCTAAGACGTACAAAACCCATTGCAGGATTTTGGCCATTTTCTTCCTATTCTTCTGTGAATTGAAACTTTTTCGTTTAAAAACCTCTGACCCGTCAGTGTGATCGTAGTCTTTCGCTTTTCTAATACTCATGTCATTTCAATTTTAGTTGTATTATATTTTCCGGCACGGCGGGTAGGCAGGCATCGTCACATGCCAAACCGGATGACGCCATGGCCATCATTTGCCAGTGTCCATAATTTTACAGTTCTTGATAATATCAGTTGTCAGTTATCTACTGGTTCTTTGCTTGATAGTTTATCGGCTAACTTTGATTATGGTCTGCAAATATAAAACATTTTATCTACAAGTGAACCATTATGCTGTAATTTTAGTACCTTTGCCTTGAATTTTAATAAAAAACAACATTATGGTAAACCGATTCTTTACATTTTTACTGATAGTTCTTACTACGCTGGCCGCTTCGGCCCAGAATCCCAAGGACGAGATTTTTGCCGACCCGTGCCTGTCGGGCAGCAACCACCTTGCCTATCCCGGTCCTGTGCAGGAGCGCCTCACGCCAGCCCCGAAAGGTTACCGCCCGTTCTACATCAGCCACTACGGCCGCCACGGTTCGCGCTATCTGATAGGTCCTGACGAGTACGGCGTGCCCGTCAAGGTGCTTGCACGTGCCGACAGCCTGGGCAAGCTGACGTCGCTCGGGCGCGACGTTCTGCGCCGTGTCCGCCTGCTGAAGGAGGAGGCCCGCGGACGCCTTGGCGAGCTGACGCCGCTCGGAGCCGAGCAGCACAGGCAGATAGCGCGCAGGATGTACGAGCGTTTCCCCGAAGTGTTCAAGGGCAATGTAACGGTCGACGCCAAGAGTACGGTGGTAATACGCTGCATACTCTCGATGGAGAACGAGCTGCAGGAGCTGCTGCTGCACAACCCGAAGCTCGACATAAGGCACGACGCCAGCGAACACGACATGTACTACATGAACCTGAGCGACCCCGTGCTCTCCTCGCAGAAGACGCCGCGCAGGGCCATCGTGGCGTGGAACGACTTCTGCGCCCGCCACGTAAGCCGCGCCCCGCTGATGCAAAGGCTCTTCAACGATGCGGAGTATGTGAAGTACGAGGTCGACACGCTCGACCTTGGCAACCGCCTGTTCAAGCTGGCGGCCAACGTGCAAAGCTCGCCGCTTGGTGAGAAGATGTCGCTCTACGACATGTTTACGAAGGACGAGCTGTACAACTTCTGGCTGGCCGACAACGCCTCGTGGTACATAGGCTACGGCGCCTGCAAGCTGAACGGGGGCACGCAGCCCTTCTCGCAGCGCAACCTGCTGCACAACATCATACACCAGGCCGACAGCTGCATAGCCCTCGAGCGCCCCGGCGCCACACTGCGCTTCGGCCACGAGACGATGGTGCTGCCGCTGACGTGCCTGCTCGGCATCAACGGCTACGACCTCGAGACGGACGACCTTGAGAGCCTTGTCGGCAAGGGTTGGGTGAATTACAGGATATTCCCCATGGGCGCAAACATACAGCTGGTGTTCTACCGTCGCAATGCCGCCGACAGCGACGTGCTTGTCAAGGTGCTGCTCAACGAGAACGAGGCCACGCTGCCCCTGCCGTCCGACCTCGCCCCGTATTACCGCTGGAGCGACTTCAAGGACTACTACCTGAAGAAGCTCGACTCATACAAGCAATAGCGGAGGCCGTGCAATACGCCGCCTCCGGGCTTATGAAAGGTTACCTTCAGCCGTGCAATATGCCGCCTTTTACACGCTAAAAGGCGGCATATTGCAATGTGTTGATAGTCAGACGGTTACACTGCCCGTAAACCAATGCCGGCGTTAAGGCGTGTCGCCGTCAGTCAGCCGGCCGGCGGGGCATGCAAGGCAGTCAGCCGACGCAAGTTAAGTATAATTGCCGCCGCCGTCCGTGCCCGCCGTAAAAAATAACCGCCATATCCTTCTCATCTTCACGGAAAAATATTAATTTTGCATCGTTATGGTACAGAAACTCATACAAACACAGGAGCAGAAACAAGTACAGGTGCAACGGCTCACGCAGCAGCAGATGCTGGTGGTGCGACTGCTTGAGATGCCTTTGACCGAGCTGGAGCAGAGCGTTGCCGCCGAGATTGACGACAACCCCGCACTGGAGAGCGGCGCGCAGGACGGCGCAACCGAAGCCGACGCGCCCTACGACGGTGCGTCGGAGGGCGATGCCGAAGAGGACTTCGACGCCGCCACGGAGCGCGAGGAGCGCGAGTCGGCCCTCGACGAGGCGCTGGCGGGCATAGGCATGGACGACGAGATGCCCGAGGCCGTGTCGCCGGCGATGGACGACCGCCAGGGTGCCGACTACGAGGAGCGCACCTACGGCGACCAGGTGTCGTTCTACGACAGGCTGCGCGAGCAGATGGTGGACGTAGACCTCGACCCCAAGCAGCGCGAGATAATGGAATACCTGATAGGCTCGCTCGACAACGACGGTCTGCTGCGCAAGGACGCCGGGGCGCTGAGCGACGAGCTTGCCATATACCATAACATCGACGCCGGCGAAGCGGAAATAGAGAAGGTGCTGCATACGCTCCAGACGTTCGACCCCCCCGGCATAGGCGCGCGCAACCTGCGCGAATGCCTGCTGTTGCAGATAAGGCGCAAGCCTAAGTCCGACCTGCGCCGCATGATGGACGACGTGGTGACGAAGTGTTATGACGAGTTCATGAACAAGCGCTGGGACAAGATAGCCGCCGTGCTCGGTTACGACGCCGCAACGGTCGACAGGGTGCACGCCGAGCTGCTCAAGCTCAACCCGAAGCCCGGCGCAGCCCTCGGCGAGACCGAGGGGCAGGGCGTGCAGCAGATAACCCCCGACTTCATTGTTGACACGGCCGACGACGGCACCGTCACCTTCACCATAAACAACGGGCACATGCCCGAGCTGTACGTGTCAGACTCGTTTGCCGACATGGTCAGGAAGTACCAGAAGGACAAGGCAAAAATGAACCGCCGCGAGAAGGAGGCACTGCTCTACGCCAAGGAGAAGGTTGAGCGCGCACAGGGCTTCATCGAAGCCGTGAAGCAGCGCCAGCACACACTCTACGTCACAATGAAGGCAATCATCGACATACAGAAACGCTACTTCCAGGACGGCGACGAGGCCGACCTGAAGCCCATGATACTAAAGGACGTGGCCGAGAAGGCAGGGCTCGACATATCGACCGTGTCGCGCGTAAGCAACATGAAGTACGCCCAGACGCGTTGGGGTACGTTCCGCCTGCGCCACTTCTTCAGCGACAGCGTTAAGACAGGCACCGGCGAGGAGATGTCGACCCGCAGGGTGAAGGCCGCCCTCAAGGACATAATAGACCACGAGGACAAGGACCACCCGCTCAGCGACGACGCCATAAAGACGATGATGACCGACAAGGGATACCCCGTGGCGCGGCGCACCATAGCCAAGTACCGCGAGCAGATGGGCATACCCGTAGCCAGACTTAGGAAGAAATGAGAGTAAAACAGATAATCTTCGCCGCCAAGGTATTGAGCGTCATATTCACCCCGTTCTACCTTCCGCTGTTGGGTCTCGCCATACTCCTGGCGTTCACCTACCTCAGCCTGCTGCCCTTCATGTACAAGGCGCTGCTGCTGTTGGCGTTCTGGGTGTTCACCGTCTTCGTCCCCACCATGCTCATACGCCTCTACCGCCGCTACCAGGGGTGGTCGCCTTTCGAGCTGGGGCACAGGGAGCGCCGCGCCATACCCTACGCCATATCCATCGTCTCATACCTCTTCTGCTACTATCTCATGGCCGCCGCGCACGTGCCCCACTTCATGGGCGTCATCCTCATAGCCGCCCTCGTCATCCAGGTGGTCTGCGCCATGGTCAACCTCTTTGTCAAGATATCCACCCACATGGCCGCCATCGGCGGCGTGGCAGGCGCCCTTGCGGGCTTCTCCCTCGTCCTGGGGTTCAATCCCGTGTGGTGGTTGTGCCTCGTGATAGTGCTCGCGGGGCTTGTAGGCACCAGCCGCATGATTCTGCGCCAGCACTCGCTGCGCGACATAGTGCTGGGCTTCCTCGTCGGCGTGGCATGCTCGTTCACGTCGGTGATGCTGTTTTAAGTACGACTATAATCAAACAATAAGATATTATGACACCATTAGTTAGCGTAATCATGGGCAGCACAAGCGACCTGCCCGTAATGGAAAAGGCATGCAAGTTCCTCGACGACATGAAGGTTCCGTTCGAGGTCAACGCCCTCTCGGCACACCGCACGCCCGACGCAGTAGAACAGTTCGCACGCGGAGCCAAGGCCCGCGGCGTTAAGGTGATAATAGCCGGCGCCGGCATGGCTGCCGCCCTGCCCGGCGTAATAGCGGCGTCGACCACGCTGCCCGTCATCGGCGTGCCCATCAAAGGCATGCTCGACGGCCTTGACGCGATGCTCAGCATAATACAGATGCCTCCCGGCATACCCGTCGCAACGGTCGGGGTAAACGGCGCAATGAACGCCGCCATACTGGCCGTGGAGATGCTCGCCCTTGCCGACGACGACCTGGCTGCACGCCTTGCCGAATACAAGGCCGGACTGGGAGCCAAGATAGAGAAGGCCAACAAGGAGCTGGCCGAGGTCAAGTACGAGTACAAGACCAACTGATTTGCCGTTTTGCAACCGGACGAGCCGCCGCTGACGCAACGTGGGGCAGCTCCTTCGGCTTATCCAACTCCTTAAAAAACACAAACGATGGACATCTTTAATTATACCCGCAGGGAAAGTTCCGTTGTCAACGTGGGCGCAACGCCCATGGGCGGAGGCAACCCCATACGCGTGCAGTCGATGACGACCACGCCCACGACCGACACCGAGGCGAGCGTGGAACAGGCCATACGCATAATCGAGGCCGGGGGAGAGTATGTCAGGCTGACAACGCAGGGCGTACGCGAGGCCGAGAACCTGAAGAACATCAACGCCGCCCTCAGGGAGCGTGGGTACGACACCCCGCTCGTTGCCGACGTGCACTTCAACCCCCACGTTGCCGACGTGGCGGCGCTCTACGCCGAGAAGGTGCGCATAAACCCCGGCAACTACGTAGACCCGGCGCGTACGTTCAAGCAGCTTGAGTACACCGACGAGGAGTACGCTGCCGAGCTGCAGAAGATAGAGAAGCAGTTCGTGCCCTTCCTCGGCATCTGCCGCGAGCACCACACCGCCATACGTATAGGCGTCAACCACGGCTCGCTGTCAGACCGGATAATGAGCCGCTACGGCGACACGCCCGAGGGAATAGTGGAAAGCTGCATGGAGTTCCTGCGGATATGCAAGCGCGAGAACTTCACCGATGTGGTGATTTCGATAAAGGCGAGCAACACCGTCGTCATGGTGCGCTCGGTGCGCCTGCTCGTCAGCGCCATGGAACGCGAGGGCATGAGCTATCCGCTGCACCTCGGAGTGACCGAGGCCGGCGAGGGCGAAGACGGCCGCATAAAGAGTGCGGTGGGCATCGGCGCACTGCTGGCCGACGGCATAGGCGACACCGTGCGTGTGTCGCTGAGCGAGGAGCCCGAGGCCGAGATACCCGTGGCGCGCCACCTCGTAGACTATGTAACGGCGCGCGCAGGCCACACGCCCATACCAGGTACAGTGGCCGAAGGCTTCGACTGGCTGCGCCCGGAGCGGCGTAAGACGGCGCCCGTGGCCAACGTCGGCGGCTCTAATGTGCCCGTCGTGATAGCCTCGATGCTCGAAGGCGACGACCCCTCTGTGCTTTCAGCCGGCGGCGACCTTGTGCCCGACTATGTCTACACAGGCCGCAGCGTTCCCGCTAAGCGCCTGCCCGGACAGCGTTACATAGTCGATTTCGACGCATACGCACAGCTCGGCGACAAGAGCGGGGTGTATCCCATCTTCCCGTACAACGCCGTGCCGTTCATCTCGTCGGTCGAGGCTGAGGCCAAGTTCCTCGTCCTGCCATACGGGGCTGACTCCGACGAATACCTGGCCTGCCTCAAGGCCCACCCCGAAGTGGTGGTTGTAAGCATGTCTAACCATAAGAACCGCCTGGGCGAGCAGCGTGCGCTGGTGCACGAACTGATGTCGGCAGGCGTGGCAAACCCCGTCGTCTTCTGCCAGGCATACCGCCACACGCAGGAGGAAAAGGGCGACTTCCAGATAGAGTCGGCCGCCGACATGGGCGCGCTGATGTTCGACGGGCTTACCGACGGACTGTGGCTGATGAACGACGGCACGCTGGCCGCCGGTGACATTACCGCCACCGCCTTCGGCATACTCCAGGCGGCACGCCTGCGCACGTCGAAGACCGAATACATAAGCTGCCCCGGCTGCGGACGCACCCTTTACGACCTGCGCTCCACAATAGCACGCATAAAGGAGGCCACTAAGGACATGAAGGGCCTTAAGATAGGCATCATGGGCTGCATAGTCAACGGTCCGGGCGAGATGGCCGACGCCGACTACGGCTACGTAGGCGCAGGGCGCGGCAAGATTTCACTCTACAAGGGCAAGCAGTGCATCGAGAAGAACATACCCGAAGCAGAGGCCGTGGAGCATCTGTTGAGGCTTATTAGGAAAGACTTAAAATAATAATATAACTTTTCATAGTAGCGGTGTAAAAGCCGCAGGGTGCGTCTGATTTGCCGAGAGGCACGTCGGGGCGTCTTTTTTATCCATGTCCGTCGTAAGGTCAAAGGGCACGTTTTGCGCTGCAAAACGTGCCCTTTTACGTCATGAAAGGATACCTTTTAGCGTGCAAAAGGTGTCCTCTTGCAAAACCGTGGCGCGCCAAATATCACGGCCGTTGTGGCATAAAGCAATGCCGAAAGATTTGGAACGTAAGGAAAAACGGAATATCTTTGCACACGAAAACATTAACACCGCATGATGAAGTATTTATCCATATTGTTTGCCTGCATGGTTATGGCGTTGTCAACGATGCCATGCTTCCTCATGGATAAATGCCTGTTCTGCGAAACGGAGACTGCCTGCGGCTGCCAAGACGACGGCAACGGTTGCGGCGACTGTGCCGACTGCTGCTCGCCTTTCATGCACTGCAGCACGTGCTCGGGCTGCACACAGCTCGAAACGGTGGCGTTCGGCACGCCCGTTGAGCGCGTCACCGTGCGCGAGACTATAGTTTACGCCGACAGTCCCGTAAGCTCCTACCACCCCTCAATCTGGCAACCGCCAAGAGCCTGACATCGTTTTCCACATCATTTACCCGACGGTGCACCCGCAAACGAACGCACCGCCCCCACCCTACGGCGCGCACGCGCTGCAAGGGAAGGATGCCAATATCCTACGCTTTGCACCCTCCAACCTGTAGGGACGCACGGCTCGTGCGTCCGGGCAAGGCGTGCCATACGGCAAAAGGACAAGGCGGCACCTAACATTTACAACGCACCGCCATACCCAAGCAGAGCAATGGCGGCGAAAAAACAACATTCACGACATTAAAAAACTTACGAAAAACGATGAAAAAAGCTATATTCGCGCTCATGGCCATGGCCGCTTGGGCGCAGGGCACGTATGCCCAGAACACGTTGAAGGCCACCGTAAAGGAGGCCGAAGACGGCGAGACACTAATAGGAGTCACGGCAAAGGTCAACGGCACGGGCATCACCGCCGTGTCTGACGCTGACGGCAACATCACCATCGACGGCATTCCCGACGGGCCGCAGAGCATCACCTTCAGCTACATAGGCTACGAAGACAAGACCGAAAAACTGACATTTCCGCTCGCGGCGGACGCCACGCTGACCGTAACAATGAGCGAGGACGAGGAGGAACTGGACGAGGTCGTGGTACAGACGACACGCGGCACACGCAGCATAAGGAACGTGCCGACGCGCATCGAGTTCATTTCGGGCGAGGAACTCGACGAGAAGTCGAGCATGAAACCGGGCGACATACGTATGCTGCTGAACGAAAGCACGGGCATATCAACGCAACAGACGTCGGCCATATCGGGCAACGCGGCCATACGCATACAGGGACTTGACGGGCGATATACGCAAATACTGAAGGACGGCTTCCCCACCTTTGCCGGTGCGGCGAGCGGTCTCGGCCTGTTGCAGACGCCGCCGCTCGACCTGAAACAGGTGGAAATCATCAAGGGGTCGTCGTCAACGCTCTACGGAGGGGGCGCAATAGCCGGCTTGGTCAACCTCATATCAAAGACTCCTGAAGAAGAACGCGAGCTGAGCTTCCTGCTCAACGGCACGTCGGGCAAAGGCCTTGACGCAAGCGCTTTCTACAGCCAGAGGTTCGGCAAGGTGGGCACCACGATGCTGTTCTCGTACAACCGCAACTGGGCTTACGACCCGTCAGACACGGGCTTCACGGCCATACCTGAGTTCGACCGCTTCACTTTCAACCCTAAACTGTTCCTTTATTTCTCCGAGAACACCGAGATGAACATAGCCGTAAACACGATGTTCGAGAAACGTTTGGGCGGCGACATTGAGTACGTGGAGGGTCGCGGCGACGAGACTCACGCCTACTTCGAGCGCAACAAGACGCAACGCCACTCGCTGCAAGCTACGCTGACCCACAAGTTCGACGACCGCAACCGCCTCACGGCGAAAGCCAGCGGCACGTATTACGACCGCGTGATGGAAGTGCCCAGCTACAAGTTTGACGGCAGCCAGGTGTCAACCTTCGCCGAGGCGGCGTTTGCGCAGACGGGGAAAAAGCATGAATGGGTGGCCGGACTGAACCTATGGACGGAGGAGTTCAACGAGAAACACGCCGGCACCGTTGGCAAACGTGACTATACGCAGACCGTGGCCGGAGCCTTCGCACAGGGCACATGGGCCGCCGCGCGGTGGCTCGACGTTGAGGCAGGGCTGCGCGCCGACCACGTGTGGGACTACGGCTGGGCCGTTCTGCCGCGCCTCTCGGCCTTGTTCAAGGTTACCGAAGGGCTGTCGTCGCGCCTCAGCGGAGGCTTCGGCTACAAGGCTCCGACCATCTTCACCGAGGACACCGAGCGGATACAGTACGCCGGGGTGATGCCCATAAGCCCCGAGACCAACAAGCTGGAGCGCAGCTACGGAGCCAACTGGGACGTCAACTACGTAACCTCGCTGTTCGGTGGCGAGGTGTCGCTGGCCGTCAACCAGCTGTTCTTCTACACATACATCAAGTCGCCGTTGCTGATGGAGGAAGCCGGCGACGGCCTCTACCGCATGGTCAACATAGGCGGGCACATGGACACGAAGGGCTGCGAAACCAACGTGAAGGTTGGCTACAAGGACTTCCACCTGTTCCTCGGCTACACGTTCACCGACGCCCGAACGCATGACGGCGACCACTCTCACCGCAACTACCTGACGCCCCGCCACAGGGTGAACGCCATCCTGATGTACGAAGTTGAGGACAAGTGGCGCGTAGGTCTGGAGTCATACTACTACAGCAAGCAGGAGCTTAGCGACGGCCGCGAGGGCAAGCCCTACACCATGTTTGGCCTGATGGTGGAGAAAATCTGGGAGAAATTCTCCGTGTTCGCCAACTTCGAGAACTTCACCGACCGCCGCCAGACGCGCTTCGACACCATCTACAACGGCACCGTAACCCATCCCGAGTTCCGCGACATCTACGCCCCGCTCGAAGGCTTCGTCTTCAATGCCGGCGTGAAAATCAGGCTGTAGGCCGCCGGTAAAAGGCATATAGCAAGATGCGTGGTATGTCGTTAAACAGCAAAAGCTAACCATTGCCATAACAACCTGACAACCAACACATTACAAAAGGGCACGGGCTCTAGTTTAACAATGCGTTGTAAAGTGGCATATTAATTGCATATATCTTTTTAAAAGGAGGTTATCATGACATATAATGAAATATTGTCAGCCGCCCAGTCTTTGTCAGAGACAGAACGGCAATCTTTGTTGCAGGCATTGAGTGTTGGCAATCAGTGCGAGGCGACAGTCCCGGAAAGCTCTCGTTTGTCTGCCTTGTTGGAAAAACAGGGCTGCTGTCCTCATTGTGGAAGCAACCGCTACTACCGTTTCGGCAAGGACCACGTAACGCAACGCTTCAAGTGCAAGGATTGCGGCAGGACTTTCACCGAATATACCGGCACGTGGCAGCAGAAGCTCCACAAGAAAGGGCTTGTGAAGGCATACATGCAACTGATGTCCGAACAGAAGTCCCTTGACAAGATATCCGCCGCCCTGCACATCAACAAGAAGACAGCTTTCGACTGGCGGCACAAGATATTGCGTTCCCTGAAGCAGGACGAGGGCAGCTCGTTCTCCGGAATAACCGAAAGCGACGAGACGTTCTTTGACAAGTCCGATAAAGGCTGCCGCCACCTGAAGCGCAAGCCCCGCAAGCGTGGTGGAGGGACAAAAGGCAAGGGCATATCCAAGGACAAGGCTACTGTCATAGTGACTGCCGACAGGAAGAACGACCTCAACATGACATTTTGTGGCTATGGACGGCTGACAAAGAAGGAAATCACGGAAAGCCTGCGCACTCCTCTGCCCCAAGGGACGGTGCTGTGTTCGGACGGCCATGTCAGCTACAAGGGATATGCAATGGACAACCATATTGAACATGTCGTAATCAGGGCAGACCTTGGCCGGCACGTCAAGAGGGGATTTTTCCATATCCAGCACGTCAATTCACTGCACAACAGGCTCAAGAAATGGCTTAACGGGACATTTTGGGGCGTCGCCACGAAGTACATGCAGGACTATCTCAACTGGTTCAAGGTGAAAGAGACCGTGCTGAAGTTCTGCAATGACCAGGCAGATGAACTGCTTGGACTTT